>MDSZ01198954.1_pt1 | contig 13847 bp, 15 predicted proteins | sample 811201 | NCBI WGS metagenome assembly MDSZ01 (sample SAMN05326647, study PRJNA326480) | marine metagenome | isolation source: seawater | place: Indian Ocean: North | collected 2010
CTATAAATCTTGAGGATGGCGTGTGGAGTACGGTGACGGGCGGTACAGAAATTGATGATTCAGACTCGTTCACAACAACCGCTTCCGGTGCTGGAGTTAAATACCCACTAACAATAGGTAAAAGGTACAGAGTTAGCTGGAATTTAAGTGGCGCGGCATTTGACTCACTCTATCAATATACTGATGGCGAAACTTTAGTATCTATATCAAGCGCTACTAGCGGCACGGTTGAGTTTACTGCTGAAAAAGATACTTTATACATTAGGAACGGCGGCGCAGGAACAACAGACATCGCATCAATGTCGCTTGTCCAAGTCGGCTGCGTCTCTGACTACGACCTAGCATTTGCAAACCCAACGCAATCGCGGATGGTGCAAGACCGAAGCAACGCAGCGGATGGCACGGCAAGCGCAAGTGGCGTAAAGCAGGTGCAGCCGGTGGTTCAGTTGAATGCTACGGCAGCACGAATCGGCACAAGCGCGGCGACCGTTGCGGATGGTGATATTGACGCGAGTGGAGGTTTGCTAGTCGGCAAAAACCAGCAAAGCACCAGCGGAACACCGTTTTCGGGTGCGGCAATTAAAGCGCTGCCAGCTAACGCATCATCCGGCACGACGAACAACACCGGAGTTTCTAGTTTGGCTTTATCAACCAGCACCGTAGACAAATACGGGTATCTAATTAGCGCACACCGCACAGGAAGTGATGGCACGCCAACGCTGCGTTTTTCGTCTCACAACAACTCGGATACCGGGACAGAGGTTCTCACCATAAACAACAGCGGCGTGGTTGTCGTAGGTGATACGCCTAACGCAGCTTCTGGCGCGATTGCTGATTTGCACGTTAACAAAGCGGGCGGGGGAACACTTGTTTTGTCTCGCACAACCGGCGACAATAACGGGACGCTTGGCGCAGTTCGGTTTGGAAATACTGACACCGACAGCACTCTCGCGAAGATTATTGCAACAGAAGCGGGCACAAAAACTTCGTCCAAGTTAGAGTTTCAAACGCAAACGGCGGGCGCAGATGCAACGACTCGTTTGACAATAGACGATACCGGCTTATGCACGTTCAGCGGTGGCATCAACCTCGGTGACACAACTTTATCAAATTACAAAGAGGGGACATTCACCCCGACTCTCAGCAAAGACGATTTTTCGACAACGCTTTCATCACCAAACTCAGCTATTGGCCGTTATGTGCGCGTTGGGAAAATGTGTTATGTAATTCTGTACTATTACCATACCACTTCTCCAACAACCACCGGAGTTAGTGCGTGGAAAATCGGTGCTTTGCCTTTTAGTTTTGTCCAAGACTCACCATATCAGTTTTTAAATGCTGGTTACGTCATATTTAACGGCAACTCGTTTAATACAAGTCCATACCGCTGGCAGGTTAATGACGCATCGGCAGTAACATTATACGGCACACAATCGGCAACAAACTGGACGAGCGGTGCACTTGAGTTTTCTGCGTGCGGCGTTTTAGAAATTGCATAATTTAGACATCAAATGGCATTAAAAAAATCAGAAACATTAAGGCACGACATCGAGGCGAACGGCATCGTTTTCGTGGAAACAGTCACAACCGTCACCGATGACGGTGCAGTTGTTGGAAGCAACAATCACCGCAAGCCAATCACTCCCGGCGATGACTATTCAGCCGAGGCAGACGTTACCAAAGCGATTTGTGCGGCGGTGCAAACGGATGCTGTTGTGGCGGCGTATGCTGAAGCGAATGCACCGGCAGAAGAATCAACAGAGGAATAAAATGATTGAAATAAACACAGTACCCACAACGGAACTAAACGCCAGCAAGGTTGCGGTAAAACTCAACTCCGCGCAGGAGTTTGGAATGCAGTTTAGCGTAGTCGCATTTGGGAAGGTGACGGTAGACGGCGAAGAAGTGTGGGGCGAAAACCCGATCTACTCTGGTCTGCTAAATGTGACCGGCGATGCGTGGAACAACTGGGGTTCAGACGTAGACGATGCGACCTATGTTGGCGACCTAGCACTTGCACAGCTTGGCTTGGAACGTGCGCCAGTAGAAGAAGCACCTGCTGAAAGCGGTGAATGACAAACGTCCTAGATCATGCCGCACTTGAGCGCGTAGCAGAACAAGCGATCGGTCATTATGGCTGGGTGCTTATTGCTGCGTTCTGTGCGCTGCTGTTCAAAGACATCTTGTTTAACTTCGCCCAAGGCTTGCTAATCTACTGGGGCAGCGACTTTGAAAACGATGAGATACTTTACATTAGCGGACGACAAGCACGGGTTATACGACTTGGCTTAACGTCTACTACATTCTTTATGACAGACAGGCAGACCAAAATGATCGTGCCGAATGAGCAGTTAAAGGCTCTTGTTGTAGAGAAAAGGCTACCTGTTAATGGCGGCGAATCTTACTTGCCGAAAGGTGACGAAGGCGGTGTAATGAAAGTGGAGCTGGTAAAAGATGGACAGGACTGATAAAATAACATTAGGAATTTTTATAGGAGCATTGGTACTTATCGTCGTGTTGGCGAGTGGCTGTAAGTCGCTGCCGGGTTCCTTGGAAGTAGACACACCTTTCTTTGACATAGAATACCAAGGCGAAAAGAGTGAATGAATTTGGATGATCTTAAAGTTGCAATCGCTAGTGCTACAGGTTTGGGTAACTGGATGGTTGAGATAGACCTTGTTCTCAAGGTGGCTATATCTGTTGCAAGTTTAGTTTACATAAGTTTGAAGATACGACAGCTTTTGAAGAATGGCAACAAGTAAAAAAGATTCGAGATTAACAAGAGTCGGAGTGAGCGGGTATAATAAACCTAAGCGTACTCCAAGTCATCCTACAAAATCTCATGTTGTAGTCGCCAAATCTGGTGGCCAAACTAAAACTATTCGGTTTGGTCAGCAAGGAGTTAAAACAAATCAAACGGCTGGACAGCGTGAAGCGTTTAAATCCCGTCACTCGAAAAACATAGCTCGCGGCCCTATGTCCGCCGCCTATTGGGCGAACAAGGTTAAATGGAGTCCCAGCAAAACAAAATCTAGTTCTAGTAAGTGGAAGAAAGGTTGATTTATGCCAGCAAAGAAAAAAGGACTATACGCTAACATCCACGCTAAACGAAATCGCATCAAGGCTGGTAGCGGTGAAAAAATGAGAAAACCGGGTACTAAAGGTGCGCCAACTGCTAAAGCATTTAAGCGGTCAGCAAAGACCGCTAAAAACAGAAAGTAATAATATGCCTCACGGAAAGGGAACATACGGAAGTAAAGTGGGTAGACCACCGAAAATGGGTAGAGCTGCTAACGCAACAGCTAAAAGAACTGCCAAAAAAGCTGCTAAAACAGCTATGGCAAAACGCAGACGCTAATATGTTAAGTGGTAAAAAGACATACATGACGGCAGCCGGTGGTATTCTAGCGGCTGTAGGTGCGTACTTCTCTGGAGACATGGAAATGGGTACGATGATAAACATTGTTGTTACATCGTTGCTTGCTGTGTTTCTACGGAAGGGCGTAAAGAGCGACACAAGTGGGTCTAATTAAGGCCATACTTGCGTTGTTCAAAGCCTTTCCTGCTTTGGAGAGGCTTTTCGTGCAAGTATCAAATGCAGTCAGAGAAGCAAATGCATCGCAAAGGTATGAGGATAAACTTGCTCATATTGATAATGCTATGCGTATCCACGGGTTGCCAGACGACTCCAAAGTACGAGAACGTCAAGGAACTGACAGCACACCCGCAGTTTCCGAAAGCGGCGATGGAAGCACCGGACTTCACACGACAAGCAATAAGAACGATAGCACGACTTGAGTATGAGTTAGAAAGAGGTAACTAATGGCAACTACGGCAGTAACTCCCAGAACAAAACCTACAGTAAGTGCAGTCACAGCACGTACTAAAAGTTCTGTTAGCGCGGTTACTGCTCGTAGTAAGCCTACAAAAAGTTCAGTTACAGCAAGATGAGTGTAGAATATATACTAAGTAGGGTTGGGAAGAAGTTGGGGATAAATCCTAATGATAATCACCAGCGTTCTATAATGCTGGACTACCTTAACGAAGCAGCCCAAGAACTCTACGAGGAGTCTGATATGGTAGGGAGTCTTACCGAAGACTCGTTCTATGTTCAAGGTGACAAAACAATAGCTCTGCCAAGTAACGTAAGTTCAATACGAGCTATGCGGGAAAAAGAGAGTCAGTATCCTTGGGTTCTCACAAACCTCACAGAACGCTACTCTCGGAATAATGTAGAGCAGGATGACAGAACTTGGCGAGTTCGTGGCTACGAACCTTTCAAGGTGACTCCGACAAACTATGCCGGTATTAAAGCTACTGTTGCATCAGCAATGTCAGACGTAACTTTAACTATTGTAGGCAAAAAGTCTGACGCTTCTCGGTACGTTGAAACCGTTACTTTGTCAGGAACCAGTAATTCGTTTTCAACTACATTTACTTCGATAGAGTCTGTTATAAAGTCTGATGTTTGTACGTATGATATTAGTATAAAACAGGCTGATGACACCGTGCTTGCGGTTATCCCAAATAACGAGAAGGAATCTCGCTATCTTATTTGTGATGTTAGCGAGTACCCTTGGGAATCTACAGCAACACAGGATGACGAGCATACGCTTGAGGTTCTGTATAAAAGAAAACTTCCTTACCTCAGCAAAGATAGCGATGAATTTCCTGCTGACGGTTATGACAACATCTTAGTGAATAAGGTTATGCAGTTATTTCTGGAGGAACAGGGTAAAATGGAGGAAGCTCGGATATATGACCAAAAAGCTTCGCGTAGTCTTGGCCGACGTAACGCAGATCTTGAACGTGGTCAACTACAAAAAGTCAAGTTCGACAAGCATCCTCACGACAAACTTTCTGTATCTCTACTTAACAAGTATACAAAATCATCTAGAGCAGTTGGGATTTACTAATGGCAGACTTTATACAGTCTTCTTTTGCTGGAGGCATGAACCTTAGTGTTGATGACACAAGAGTTCCCGAGGATGCTTATAGACTAGCTTTTAACATTAGGAATCGGCACGACTCTTTGGAGGTTGTCAAAAAATCTACGGCTTATGATACAGACCAGCTTTTTCCTATCATACCAAATCCTGGCGGATACACTTCTACAGACCCTAAAGTACAAGGTATAATTTTTGTAGACCCTTACTTCTTTGTTTTTGTTGACGGTATTTGCTTAAAAAAGTCTAAAGACTCTGATGCTTTTTCCGAAGTCTGGAGTACAACAAGTACACACACAAAGGTTGCAACATACTCTAACGGTGTAACAACAACTACAGGTACAATCAGACTTTCAACAACTGCTGAGTCTGTGTACACGGCGGTTGTTCCACCCTCGTATGATAATTTTACCGCCAGAGCTGGCTCAGAAGATAACCCAAATCAAGGCGCACAGTCAGACTATACGCAAAGAATAGCCCCGACAGTATCTGGTATCGTTGTGCAAGATGGCACAAACAGGCCCAACTTAATTGAAATCGCAGAGGACGGGACTGTTACTTGTCGGCAGCTTATGGGTTATGACCAATGGAGACCAAACTTTGTTAGAATAAACAATAGTGCTGGCTATGCCACAGGAACATCTACTTATACTGTAGACGCAATTCCAGAGCAGATAAACGCCAACGCAGTTATTAAGTTTACTGGTGGCGGTGTTCTTACGGTTAGCGACAGCAACGCTGCTGGTGATACAGCTCTCGCGGGTACGTTGTCAGGTGCGCGCGTTGAAGATGACGAGCTTGGTATAGTAGGTTTTCGTGAGTATGTTCCGATAGGAAAGCAGATGGCGTTTCACGGTGGCAAGCTTTATGTGGCTTCTCCTGATGGAACAAAATTATACCATAGTGTAAGTGGTCGTCCTCTGGACTTCATGATTCCTATAACAAACACCGGAGCTAAAATACACGAAAAAGAGTCTATCGGCGGTGTTGAGGCTGTAGCTTATACGATAAGTAACGATCCCATTACTTGTTTACACTCACTCAACACAGATGAACTTTTTGTCGGCTCAAAGAACTCAAGCCATTCGGTAAGAGCTGACGTAACGAATACGATTTTTGGTGAGCCTACTTTTATTAAAAAATACCTGTTCAGCACGGGGCCAGTAAATCAAAACTCTTTTATAGACTTGCTGGGTGACTTTGCTTTCATAGATCAAAATGGCATAAGGTCTTTTAATGCCGTGCAGCAAGCTGAGACTATAGCAAGGAATGATATTTTTTCACGCCCCATATCTAATATCTTTGACTCTGTGTTGCAGGATGGGTCGTTTCAATGTGCTATAGTTCATGACGGTTACGCAATCTTTCACATGATGACTAACTTGGCTCAGGGAGAGCTTTCGGTAGTCTACGATATAGCAACCAGAAAGTTTGTTAGCCTAGATGAGCATACAGATTCTTCTTATGCTATTGAAAGCTGGGACGGTGACGTTAACAACAACATACGTACCGATCTCGCTTTTAAGTCAAAGCCTATTCGGGATATGGCAAATGGAGTTACGTCTGCGGGAGAGCGGGTTTTATTTGCTGTAACAGACGATCCAAATTCTGAAGGTTTTTGGTTTAAGCAATTGTACGGTTCTACTCAATATGAGTTAGCAACAGTTGAAACTAAGGGTTACTGTACACAAGACCCTATGATAGAACTCAAGCCTATAAGTGTTAATGCTTTGTTTAACAAGCCTTTTGAAGTTCTTAATTCAGCTAGGATAAATAACGGCAGCGGTTATCCGCCGGGAAGCTACCCCACCGATCTTTCTACCGATAATTCAAATTTTATAACGGTGGATGAGGTTAAAGAGAGTGGAGTGTCCGTAGCCAGTACAGGGTTTCCTGAGCATAACGCTACGCTGTTTTTTGATAGCGGTAGCAATCTTGTATTTAAGTTGATGGCTGAAGCTGGTACTGTAGGAACTCAACTTGGTATATCGAGTACCGAGTTTGCCGGTACGCTTTCTAGTAGTGTGGATGATAATGAACTGGGTTACAACGCTGGGTTTTTTGCTATCGCAACTTACGTAGATGACGCAAGAGAATCTGGTACAAGCGGAGGGTTTCAGATTAAGAGTTTGCCGTTAGTACACTCGGGTTTAAAATACCCAGTTGTTTTTCCTGCTGAAGTTAACGTAAACACACACGCTAATTTAACATTTAATACTCAGACGAGTAATCAGGGTTGGAAGGTGTCTTTTAAGCTTCTCTTGAAAGGTTCCCCGAAACTATCTACTCTTCGCATACAAACTAAGAATGTGACGTTAAAGTCACCACTAATAAACCAAGCTTACACGTAATGATATGTCTATAGCAATAAATAGCGCAATAACTAAGTCAGATTCTGTTACTCTGTTTACAAGTAAGGATGATTTTAACAACTGGTTAGCAGGTCTTACGGTTCCAGCAGCGACAACATCAGCTTTTGGCGTGGTAAAACAAGCTGCGGCTGTGACTGATGTTACAGGCAACTCAGCTTCTAATAATCAAACAAAAATTAACGCACTTCTCGCAAGCCTTAGAACAGCAGGAGTGTTAGCAACGTAAGGTATAGTCATGGGAAAGAATACCACAGGGAATCTAGGTATGTTGCAGATACCGGCAACATCTGTTCGTAGTCAGCCGTTAGTGCCGGGTACGCCAGAGTATGAAGCGGCAATAGCCAGAGACCAAGCTAAACAAGCTGAGGCGGATCTTTGGCTGGCTGAATATATAAAACAGCAGCAACAACCTGTACAGCAAGCACCAGCTAGTCCCGGTGCTGAAGATAGTCTACGCTTCAGTAATGTTGTACCTGCTGGGCCACAACTGGGAGCGCCGGACATGACTCAAGAGCAATTGGAGGCGTGGCAGGCGCAGCAACAAGCGCGAGCTGACAAGGAACTTTCTGAGCTTCTTAAACAGATACACGGTGGGAATGAGGGTGAGCCGCAAATGACTCCATTTGAAAGCCCTGTAACCCCTGTAGAAAATCAGTTAGAGGGTGCTACGTACGACGGAGGTACACCGCAAATGACTCCGGTTGAAGGTGCGCCAAATGCTACGGGTTCAACTGCTGGGCGTAACACCGCAAGGTCTGTTCAGCTTATGGGCGGGGAAGATGATGGTTTATTTGGTACAGGGATAAGCGGCGGCGATCTCTTAGGCTCTGCAATAGGCGCAGGTATAAACTATGCAGTAGGAAAAGCAGGTGAGAAAGACGCAGGTGACGTAGGAAAAGCCCAAGGTGAAGCCTTTGAAGAGTCCTATCCTAAAATTGTAAAAAGCGTAACAGGTCAACTAAAGCCTATAGCTGAAGCTGAGTATGACGTAAAAAGAGAGTTTGCGCCTAAAGACCAGAGGCTTCAGTATGAACAGTTCGTTGGCAGCGAAGAGGCGAAGAACCTTCCCGAAGGTTATGTTCCCGGCATCAGAGAGTACGCCATACTTGATTCTGACGTAGATCATATAAGACGTAGAGGCGGTGCTGCTACAGACTTGGATATTATGAGGCTGCAAGGGCCGTATATGGCCGAGTCCTCAATGGATCAGTTGTATTTAACTGACCGACCTTTTCTGGAAACGAGAGATACCGGAGCGCAGAAAGTTCGAGAGCTGCTGGGTAGTATAAACATGGGCGGACTTTCTGGCGGAGAGCGTGCAGAGATTGAGCGCATGAACGCACGGCGTAATCTACAGCGTGGGCAAGCTGGTGGGGGAGGAAACTTAACTGCGATAGAAAATGCTATGCAGTTTGGTTCTCGCCTAGACCAGAAGCGCAGTCAGCTAGGCCAAGCTTTGCAATCTGCTACGAATTTCATGGCTGGCTCTCGTACAGGTTACGATCCTATACAGGCAACGCTAGGTCGTTCTAGCGGATCTGGTGCTGTAACAGGTAATTTCCAAGGTGTGCAACCCGTTCAGAATTATATGGGAGCGGGACAGACTGCACCTAGTAATTTAATTCAGGGTTCGTTAGATCAAGACAATAGCTTCTTGGGTAGAGTAAGCAGAGGTGGAGAAACTTTGAAGAATTTTTGGCAAGGTGGCGATTAAAAGAAAGTAGTAACATGGCAGAAGGTTTTTTAGGTAACTTAATGAGCGGTATCTTTCCGCAGAATCAGCGGGACTTAGACGAAGAAGAACGTCGTATGATAAAGGAGATGCGTGCTGCTGGCGCGTATGTCCCACGAGAGCGTCCGGTAAACTATCTTCAGTATGGTGGTGGCCGTCGTCGCGACGAGAACTTAGCTGCTATGCGAGCTGCGATTCAGCCTGAAAAAGCTCGCAGGTTGGCTGATGTAATGGATGCGAGAGGTGCGGCATTACGTCAACGGCAAGCTTTGGAAGAGTTTAATCAGAAGCAGAACTTTGCTCGGCAGATTGCACGACAAAACCGCGCCAGAGCTATACAAGATGAAGCTCGTAGACAGATGTTACAGAAGATGCCTACTACCACACCAGAAGAACGCTTTGCTAAAATGTCAAGTGTTCCGTTTCAGCCTAGTGGTATGGGGATGTCTAGAGAAGACTTTGTAAGAGGTGCTACTCCACAGATAACAGATCGTCAAAGAGCAGAACTTGAGGTGTTAAATCGCGCAGCAACTCCAGCTTTAGCAGCACAGACACAACTAAAGTCAGCACAAACTACACTCGCAACTCAGGAAGCAACAAAGAAACTTGCTGATGCAGTTCGTAACGCATTGCCACCAAACTACGCAAACACGTTAGCTAACAAGCAAGTAATAAGCGCACAACTTGAGAACGTACTTAATCAGACTCGGTTAGCTATGGCGCAGAGTCCTTTAGCAAGGCAGCTTGAAGAGTCAAAGATGGACAAATCTTTAATGACACTTGAGTTGGAGAAGGCAACTCTTAATCACTTGAAAAAACTGTATGAGGTCAATCCAGAACTTAGAGATCAATTAAAACTACTTGAGATACAGTTACAAGAAGCGGAAAAAGACTTGAAACAAGCTCAGGCTACTTACTATCGAGGTAGAGGCAGCGGTAGTAGTCAGGGCAGCGGGTCAAGCGTTCTTGATACGTTAAACACGATTAGGCCAAGAGGCAGTATAGTTCCTACTAGAGATGTCTTTAGCCAAGAAGAAGCTGACAGGATCTTTGGCCGACCCCAACCTTAACATTAACGCTACATCTTAGATGGCAAAACTAACACCAGTATATCGTAGGCCAACTACCAAACGTAAGGGAATCTACGATGACTATATGCGCTCTAAAGGTCTTAACCCTGACGAGGTAGAACTCTTAACAGATGATGAACTTGAAGAATATCTGGCAGAGGACATCTCAAAGTTTGAGTCTTTTACGACAGGTGTAGGCGAGTCTGCTGGCGCAGGTTTAGGTGGAGCATTAGGAGCCATAGGTGCAGGTGCAGCGCTATCTGCTACAGGAGTTGGTGCTTTAGTTGGTGTGCCTTTAATGATTGGTGCTGGTTTAGCTGGTGCATACGGCGGCAGTAAAATACAAGAAGGCATTGAAGGTGCTGTTTACGACGATGACGAGTTACAACAGCTACAGCAAGATCGTATGGAAGCGAGGCTTGCTAACCCGTTATCTTCTTTTGCCGGTCAGGTAGCTCCCTCTTTGGTAGCTTTTAGACCTGACCCACGACTGCTCAAGTCTACGTTCTCTGGTGCAGGGAGTATTGCAAAGGCTAAACCTTTGACTCAAGTTGAGACTGCTGCGTTGTTGCAGTCAGGTATAGGCGGAGGTTTGGAAGCAGGTATAGAAGGCGCAGGTCAGATTGCCAGAGGTGACTTTGACGCAGGTAGACTAGCCGGTGCTTTTGGTGTGGGTACGTTATTGCAGAAACCTACGTTTAAGCCAAAGGTTATTGATGATCTAATTAAAAGGCGCGAGAGTGCCGCAATAGCCCGTGGTAAAGATCCCAGCAAACTTTTTAATATCTACAGAGAACCTCTGCCATCTCCTACAGAGGCTGCGGTAAACATACGGAATACCGCGTACATACCAAAGCGTGGAATTGGTGATGAAGCTATCGTAGGAACAGAAGGAACTCATGTAGGTACTGTAGAAGACAGGCTTACTCCCACACCTTACGATGTTGCTGCTACGATAGAACGCGAGGTAACTGGTGGCGTAGGTTTTCTAGACCCAACTGTACCGGGGCCAGCGGCTCAGAGTATGCGTAGACCGGGTGTTGGTATTGCACCCATGACAGCAGAAGAAGCTGCAAAAGGCTACGGTGTTGCACCGAGTACGTTGTCAGATATTTATGGCGGCGCAGAGAAAGCCGCACAGAAAGCAACAGAAGAACTTGATCGCTTACTTCCAGACCTAGACATAGCGCAAAGAAAACTCCAGAACTTAAACAACAACCCGCAGTCTAAAAAGAGTGCCATAAACAAAGCACAAAGCGCAGTTAACAAGCTACAAAAGCAAGTTAACAAAGCCACAGCTATTGTTGAAACTACACCTACAATGAGTGCGGCTGAGTCTAATAAGCTCAAGTCACTTTTCAGAGGTAGGTCAACAAGTGTTAAAGACGTTGACCCCACAACAGGTAAGCCTATAACCAGACGGGTTATAGAAGTTGACCCAGCAGCTTCTCGACGCTTGGTTGATAGAAACGGAGAGCCTTTGGATGAAAGGATTGATGTTTGGAGACTGCCAGCTTTGGCTGATGTATATGGAGAAGGAGCCGCCACGCTTGGTAGTCCGGTAAGAATTCTAGACAACGGTAGTGTGCAGCTTGCTGTCAGACGAAAAGACGGCTCAACGTCTTGGAGATTTGCTTCGGCTGCTGACGCAAAGAAAGTACGGCAGCATTACCTAGATCACATTGAGGGTACGCGAAAAAATGCCGAGCGTGAGATTGAACTTATTAGGCAGGAAGAAGCGTCTCGCGCAGCAGCTATAGATAAACTTTACCCCAAGCCTAAGCCTAAAGAACTCAAGCCACTAGATGAGGATGTACTTATTGAATTGGCCAAGCTTGCAGCAGTAAGAGGCTTTAACATAACCGAAGCCATACGTCGTGGTATATATCGCCGCACACCAGATGGTAGACTCGTACGTCAAGCAGGATTCGCAGCTTATGATACACGTAACATAACTTTTGATCCACGTACTGCAACTGATGACACAATTGCTCATGAAGGATGGCACAACTTCATGGATGACCTTCAGTATTCTACGAATAAGAAAGACCGTAAGCTGCATGAGGACTACTTAAAACTTTTCAGAGACGAAGAAGAAGGTGTGGAATTTCTAGGCCGCGCTTTAACTCAGCGACTCAAGACTCGCAAAGCTACAGGTAATCAGCAGAAGTTAAGACGACTTGTGCGTGAGGCCAAGCTTCGTTGGATGCACAAGTTTGGTATGAAGTTCTCCGCTAAGAATCTTAAAGACTTTATGCTTATCAAGTACGAAACAGATAGCCCGTTTTTGTACAACTCAGATTTTATAGACGGCTTTGCGGCAAAGCGTATGGGTAAGAAGCGGCCTACTGACCCAGCCGAAGCACGCGCTTGGGACGCAGAACGTCAGAAGATACTTAACGATGTAACTGCTGGTAATCCAATACCTGCGGCTGCGATAGGTGGCGTTGGGAGTAGAGACCCTTGGGCTGATTTAAAATTTCAGGAAGCTAAGGAGAGGTTTAACAGATCTGGTAAGCGTGTTGTGTCGGACGAAGAGGGTTTAGACCTCATGGCTCAGATGAAGAAAACCCTAGAGCGCGAGCAGGGTATGAAGTTTGATAAGCCAGCAACAGGCGCACCTGTCCAGCGGATAATGCAGGGTATAAGGCAGGAATCTGGAGACCTTAAATTCCAAGAAGCTAGAGGAGAACGCTCCTTTGAAGATCTTTCTGCTGAACTTGCTGACGCACAGCGGGGCGAGCCTGAGTCTGCCATGCTTAATGTTCAAAGAATACATGGCGGAGGTACTTTAACATTTCTCGTAGAACATGGCGGCGACTTAACTCATAGAATGTCTCAGCTCCAAGGCCCGCCGGGTGGTTGGGAGTACGTGAAAGAAAAGCTAGACCCGATCTCACGTAAGTTACGCCCTGAGTTTCTTCAAAAAGAACTAAGAGAAAACGCAACCAATAACGCACGCTACCAAGGCATACCTTTAGACGTTTATCAAAAGAATGTTGATGACGCACTTACCGAATACGCTAACGCACACAGAAAACTTCAGACGTATAACGAAGCTCAGACAAATGCTAGGGATTTAGCAGTTGCTATAGGTGAACAGCGTTGGGATGATGCAAGACTACTTACAGCAAAGCTCAAGCAAGAGGTAGATAAGGGGCCAGAAAGCTGGGAAAACTATGCACTAAAAGATGAGCGGGAACGCTATGCTAATGTTGAAGGTCGTAAATATCAAGCAGCCAGAGGAGAACGCACCGCAACAGAAAGCCCATTCAAGGAAGTCAGAGACTCTGCGCGGTACAACGCTGAAAACTTTGACAAGGTACAAACAGGTCTTGAGTATTTTGATGCTGAACGTGCGGTTATGCGTGGTCAGATTTTTGGCCTGTCTCGTCTTATTCAAGCTGAAACAGATCAGTTAATTCTCAGACCGTTTGAAGGTTTGAAGAATGACGAGATCACAGACTCCACAAAGCGTATGGCTCTGTATGCCAGAGACGCTCATAACAGATTGGAGATGGCAGAGAAGCGTTATGTTAATATGTTTGTAGAACCTCTGCTAATGCGCTTTCGTTCTATGCATCTGAGCAAGCAGGAGATACAAGACTTAGGCACGTATCGTATACTACGTCGTCTTGTTAAAAAGTTCGGCAACGACAGCACGATCACAAAACCTTACGCCGATAAGTACCAGAAGCTAGAGGCGAATATTAAATCAAACCGCAAG
>MDSZ01011870.1_pt1 | contig 13845 bp, 18 predicted proteins | sample 811201 | NCBI WGS metagenome assembly MDSZ01 (sample SAMN05326647, study PRJNA326480) | marine metagenome | isolation source: seawater | place: Indian Ocean: North | collected 2010
GGTCCTTGTCTAAGTCCTCAAAATGCATGGAATGTCTTACAAGGTATTGAAACATTATCTGTTAGAATGCAAAAACATTGCTCTAATGCTGAAAAAATGGTTGAATATCTTCTAAGCCATGAAAGTGTTGCGTGGGTTTCTCATCCAAGTGTACCTGATCATCCTGATCACGAACTTGCAAAAAAATTATTACCGAATGGAAAAGGATCTATGATAGCATTTGGAATTAAAGGTGGAAAAGAAGCTGGAGAAGCATTTATAAATAATGTTAAACTAGCTTCGCATCTTGCTAATGTCGGTGATACAAGAACTTTAGTAATTCACCCGGCTTCTGCAACTCATTCACAAATGGATGAAGCTACATTAAAATTTGCTGGTTTATCACATGATATGATCAGATTGTCTGTAGGTATTGAAGACATTGAAGACATTAAAAATGATTTCGAATCAGGTTTCCGAGCTGCTAGAAAACCAAGACTTGTTTCAAATCAATGAAATTTAAAGTGAATGGTTCAGAGGTGTTCGCCTCTACAGGTGGAAGACCATTTGATAAAAAAAAACCACTTATAATTTTTGTTCATGGTAGTGGTTTAACTCACATGACATGGGTTCTACAAACCAGATATTTTGCATTTCACGGATACAGTGTTTTAGCAGTAGATATGCCTGGTCATGGTTTATCAAGTGGAGAAAGTTTAAAATCTATAGAGGATATGGCTGATTGGGTAAAAGATGTTATTGAGTCAGTTGGTTATAAAGAGGCTTCGCTAGTAGGACACTCACAAGGGTGCTTGGTAACTATGGAATGTGCATCCAGATATCCAAACATAATTAAAACATTAAGTTTAATGGGTGGAGCTGGCGCAATACCTATGAACCCAGAATTATTGTCACTTGCAGAAAATAATAATCCTAAAGCAGTTGACTTGATGATGGATTGGGCTCACGGACCAGCAGGTCACTTTGGTGGTCATCCAGTTCCTGGACTTTATCACATAAACACAGGCGGCATGTTAGCAAAATCTAGAACCATTAAAAATACTCTGGGTGTAGATTTTAGGGCTTGCGATAATTATAAAAATGGTTTTGAAGCTGCAAAAAAAATAAAAATACCTACACTTTCGATACTTGCCACTGGTGATAAAATGTGTCCTGTTAAAGAGGGAAAAAAATTAGCAGATCTTATTGAAGGAAGCAGAGTAGAAATCATTGATAACTGTGGCCACATGATGCTTTTAGAGGAAGCAGATAGAGTTCTAAAGGTATTGAAACAATTTATCACAACTAATTATCCAGCAAAGATATCTAATTAGTCCTTTTATTAATATATAATAAATAAATTGTAGCACTTATAAGAAATATTGAGCTAATTTGATGCATTGATGCTATAAATATTTGTGCACCGTTTATTAATGTTAATATTCCTAATATAATTTGAATTAACAGAAAAATACCAACAATTTTTATTGCGGTATAAGAGTTCTTTAATTTATTACTATAAATCTTAAAGAGTATAAAAATATAAAATAATAAAATCAGATATGCTAATTTTCGGTGTAAAAACTGAACCAAAGAAGCATCACTAAATGCTTTTAAACTAAATAAATTTATTATTTTATTATCATCAGGAAAATAAGAATTACCCATCAATGGCCAAGAATTATATATTAGGCCTGCATCCATACCAGACACAAAAGCTCCAATAATTATTTGAAAATACATTAGAGATAAAAAACCACAAGGAATTAAAAAATTTAATTTGGTTTCATTATTTGATTTAATATTTAAATTTAAAAAATTCCAAAAAATTAGAGAAAAGATAAAAAAAGCTATTAATAAATGTAATGATAGTCTAAAATGACTTACATCAACTTTGTCTATTAAACCACTAGAAACCATATACCAGCCTATAAATCCTTGGACACAGATTAGTATAAATATAAAATAAAGATTAATTAATTTTTTAAATCCGACTTTTAAAGTAAAATAAATTAAAGGTATCAGAAAAGATATTCCAATTAATCTTCCTAAAAATCTATGACCCCATTCCCACCAAAAAATAAATTTGAAATCGTTTAATGACATAGAGTAATTTTGAATTTTAAATTCCGGTATTAATTTATATTCTTCGAAATAATTTAACCACATTTTTTCATTTAGAGGTGGTAGTGTTCCAGAAAATAATTCCCATTTTGTAATTGATAAACCTGAGTCGGTTAATCGTGTTAATCCACCTATTATTATCATCATTGCAATTAAAATCAGCATTGAAACAAGCCATGTAGACAATTGTTTTTTTGTAATGTTATTTTCTATATACATGACCAGATAAATATAATAATTATTAGGAAATCCAATTTAATAAATGTCGCCAAAAAAATTTAAAAAACTAAGTAAACTTAGAGAAAGACTAGATAAACTTGATGATTTATTAATCAAAATAGTTAAAAGAAGAACAAATATAGTTAATGAGGTTCTCAAATTAAAAGATTTTAAAAATCAGATAGTTGATAATAAAAGAATTAAAATAATACTCAGTAGAATAAGAAAAAAATCTATAAAAAATAAAATCGATCCAAAAATTACTAGGAGAATCTGGATTAATATGATCAGAGCATATATTGATTATGAGAGAAGAAATTTTGGTAAAAAGTAATTATTTGCTGTGAGGCGGCAGTTTCTTTTCTATAAATAATTCGTGTTTTCTTGTGCTTGGATTATATTTCCTAGCAGAAAGTTTTACTTTAGCTTTTTCACCACCAGCGGGCTTTTTCAAATAATAAAAATATGGACTATCTGGCTTTTTTTCAGGGACCATTCTAATTTTTATAAAAGATTTTTTAGCCATTAATTTTTTAAACTCTTAATAATTGTTTTAATATTAGTTAACTTATTTTTTAAATATCTGGTTCTTATAGAGTTAAATACGGAATCGTCAAGATTAGATTTTTTTTGATTTAAATGCTTTTTAACACCATCAATTGTCATACCTTCGGATTTTAGTAAAAATTTTATAAATTTTAAAATTTCTATAGTGGCAAAATCATAATGCCTTCTATTGTTATTAAAAATTTTTGGTTTTAATTGGGTAAATTGTGTTTCCCAAAATCTTAATGTATGCGAACTGATTTTTACATTTTTTGGTTCAACAGTCTTTAGAATATTTACAACCTCGCCTATAGATTTATATGCAGAATAAAGTTTAGTTGACATTATTAATTTTATTTTTAAGAAATTTTGATGGTTTAAATAAAATTACATTTCTCTCTGATATCATAGTTTCTTTTTTTGTTTTAGGATTTCTTCCAACTCTTGATTTTTTGTGTCTTAATATAAAAGTACCAAAATTAGAAATTTTAACTTTTCCTTTCTCTTTAAGTCCTTGTAATAATTCCTCGAACATATCCTCAAGAATATTTTCGATTAATTTTTTTGAAAATCCTAATTGCATATAAATCGAATTGATTATTTCTTTTTTAGTTAAATTTTGCCTCATTTATTAATTTACTATATTTTTTTTTATTTTATCAATTAATTTACCATCTACTGTTTTTACACATACATCTAATGAATTAGCAAAACCAATAAAATCAGTTGAACCATGACTTTTAATTACAGGAGATTCTAAACCTAGGAGTATGGCACCATTGTAAAGTCTTGGATCTAATCGTTGTTTAAATTTTTTTAGATTTGAAATATTTAATAAGCTTGAGAATTTAGCAACAAAATCTCTGGATAAAGCTTTTTTTAGCTCAGTAGAAATGAAATTAGCCGTTCCCTCTGCTGTTTTGAGAGCTACATTTCCAGTAAAACCATCTGTAACAATTACATTAACATCTCCGTCCATGATATGATTTCCCTCTATATAGCCACAAAACTCATATGACTCATTTTTTTTGTTTTCCATTGAGTGATATGCTTTTTTAATTGTTTCATGTCCTTTAATTTCCTCTGATCCAATATTTAGCAGAGCCACACGGGAGCTGTGTGACGGAAATAAAGCTTTATGCAGTGCTGCACCCATAATTGCAAAGTCTTCAAAATTTCTTTCATCACATTCAACATTGGCACCTAAATCTAAAACAATATTCATATCTACTTTATTAGGCCATAATGCAGCTAGCGCTGGTTTACTTATATTTTCTATCATATTAATGTTTAATTTAGATATTACAAATAAGGCTCCAGTATTACCTGCTGAAATTATAACATTTGATTTTTTCTCTTTAACATCATTAATAGCTTGCCACATACTTGTATTTCTTTTTTTAGCAGCAGATAGAGGTGTGTCATTATTTTCAACAACATCATTACAATTAATTATTTCAAAAAGATTTTTATCGATTGAAAATTTAGATATTTGTTCTTCGATATCCCTTTTTTTTCCAAATATTCTAAAAAAAACATTTGTATTTTTTTTTAAATATTCAGAAATTCCAGCAATAATTTTATTAGGTGAATTATCACCTCCCATTGCATCAACTGCAATAATAACTGATTTTGACATAAAAATAATATTAATCTTTTGGATCTAAAACTTGTCTGCCTTTATAAAATCCAGTTTTTAAATCTAAATGGTGAGAAAGCCTGTACTCCCCTGATTTTTTATCTTCGATAATGTTTTTAGGAGAAATCTTAATATGAGATCTTCTTTTTCCAGCCCTTGAAGGAGTAGTTTTTCGTTTTGGTACAGCCATAATCAAATTTTGAATTCTTCTATATCTTTTGCAAAATAATTTAAAGTATTATTTTTATAAAATGTACTCAATTTGTCAAAATAATTAACAAAAAAAGAACTATTTGTGGTTATATTAATAAATTTTTGCAAAATTAGTCTTTTTCTATCATTTTTAAGATTATCCCAATTATCAATATTTGAAATTATATCGTAAAAAAAATTCACATATTTTTTCATATTTTTATTAATTGATACGTCTCCATAACCTATTTCCCTAATAGTCATTTCAATTTGTTTAAATACAAAATCATGAATATTTTGTAATTCCTTTGGTGTATTATCATCCTTAAAAATTTTAAAAAAAAAGGCCAAATGTAGTAAAAGAAAAACGATTCGATCTGAAAATGTCTCCTCACCTTCTAGATTTGTGTATAAAAATTTATTTCTAGTTAATTTAATTAAATTATTGTAGATATTTAAATACTTAATATTCATATGAAACTAATTTTAGCAATTATATTTTTACTTACAATAAGTTGTTCTAATAACAAAGTTGTAAATAACCATGGTATTAACGCATTAGACCTTAAGGAGAAAAAAATTAAGATAACAACATCAAATAGAAATGATGTTTTGAATTTAATGGGTAGGCCTTCTAGTGTGAGTTTATTTGATGATAATTCTTGGTTTTATTTTGAAAGAGAGACCGTTAATCAATCAGTATTCAAATTAGGTAAGGCCAAAATTGAAAAAAACTATATTTTGGAAGTAAAGTTCAATAACGAGGGAATTGTTAAATCAAAAAAACTTTATGATATGAACGATATGAATGACATAAAAGCAATTAAAGAAACAACTAAAAAAAAGTATGATAGTAATTCAAAATTTGGAAAACTATTAAAAAGCATGGAGCAAAAGATTAACTCGCCAAAAAGAAATCTTAAAAAATAATAGCTTACCTATCCTGCAATTACAGCCAATAATAATAACGCGACAATGTTTGTTATCTTTATCATCGGGTTAACAGCTGGCCCAGCAGTATCTTTATAAGGGTCTCCAACAGTGTCTCCTGTAACAGCTGCTTTATGAGCCTCTGAACCTTTGCCTCCAAAATTCCCATCCTCTATATATTTTTTTGCGTTATCCCAAGCACCACCGCCAGCAGTCATAGAAATTGCTACGAACAAACCCGTTATAATAACACCTAGCAACATAGCACCTACAGAGGCTAAGGCAGCAACCTGGCCACCAATAGAATAAATAATAAAATAAAGAACGATTGGGGAAAGGACTGGTAATAATGAAGGTATTATCATTTCTTTAATTGCTGCTACAGTTAAAAGATCAACTAATTTAGCGTAATCTGGTTTTTGTTTTCTTTTCATTATACCTGGAAATTTTTTAAATTGTCTACGTACTTCTAAAACAACTGCTCCACCAGCTCTTCCAACAGCTTGCATTCCCATTGAGCCAAATAAATAAGGAAGCATTCCACCAACTAATAAACCAACAACTACAAAAGGATTTGATAAATCGAATGTAACAACTATTCCCTCAAGTTTTGAACCAGAAATTTTTGAAAAATGTTTTATATCCTCAGTGTATGCAGCAAAAAGGACAAGAGCTCCCAGTCCTGCAGAACCAATAGCATAACCTTTTGTAACAGCTTTTGTCGTGTTACCCACTGCATCTAAAGCATCTGTGGTTTTTCTTACGTTATTAGGTAATTTTGACATTTCTGCAATACCACCAGCATTATCTGTTACTGGCCCGTAAGCATCAAGTGCAACTACCATACCTGCTAGTGCTAGCATTGATGTTACTGCTATTGCAATTCCAAATAATCCTGCAATATAATTTGTAATCAATATACCTGAAACTATAATTAAGGCAGGAATTGCAGTCGCTTCTAATGATACTGCCAAACCTTGAATTACATTTGTGCCATGTCCTGTAGTTGATGAAAGAGCTACACTCTTGACTGGTCTATAACCTGTACCAGTATAATACTCAGTTACCCATATAAGCAATCCTGTTATGATTAAACCAATTATTCCACAATAATATAGACTCATTCCAGTAAATTCATTTGATCCTATATTGTAGCTTTTGTCTAAGCCTAAAACATAATCTGTAATTGGGTATAAAATAATTAATGAAGCAACGGCAGTAACAACAAATCCTTTGTACAAAGCTGCCATAATATTTTTTGATTTTCCTAATTTAACAAAATAAGTACCTAGTATTGATGTTAAAATACAAGCTCCACCAATTGTGAGTGGATAAATCATCATGTTTAAATCACCATGAAAAAAAATTGATGAAAGAACCATTGTAGCAACAATTGTAACTGCATATGTTTCAAATAAATCCGCAGCCATACCAGCGCAATCGCCAACATTATCACCAACGTTATCAGCTATTACTGCTGGGTTTCTTGGATCATCTTCTGGAATACCGGCTTCAACTTTACCTACAAGATCTGCTCCTACATCAGCGCCTTTGGTAAATATACCACCACCTAATCTTGCAAAAATTGATATTAAAGATGCTCCAAAGCCAAGAGCAACAAGTGCATTTACAATTTCTCTTTCATCAATATTAAATGATAATAATAAATAGTAATAAACAGCTATAGATAATAACGCTAATCCAGCAACAAGCATTCCAGTAACAGCACCAGATTTAAATGCAATTGAAAGTCCTTCATTTAACCCTTTTCTTGATGCCTCTGCTGTTCTTACATTGGCCTGAACAGATACAAGCATACCAACATATCCAGCTATTCCAGATAGAGTGGCTCCTATTAAATAACCTAAACCAACTAATAAACTGAATGCATAACTTATAATAATAAGCACAACTAAACCAACAATAGCAATAGTTTTATATTGTCTATTTAAATAGGCTTTTGCACCAATCTGAATTGCGGATGCAATCTCTTGCATTTTTGCATTTCCAGCGCTTGAGTTTAAAATATTTTTTCCAGTTATAAATCCATAAACTATAGATAAAAGTCCTGCTAAAATTGTGTAACCTAGTATTGATTCTGCATTCATATGTATTTGACCTTATTTGCTTGTATAATGTTAGTTTTTAAAAAACGCACATTACAAAAATAACTTCAAAAGGCAATAAATAATCTTACTTAAAATTGTGAATATATCCTTGATATTGCTTAATTTTTTTAATTTTATTATTAAATATCATGTAATTAGCCTTACTCTTAATAATCGTCCCTACCATTGTTATTTTCTGATTCCACTTATTAGAATATTTTAAAATAGTTTTTCTATACCTTCGTTTGGCAGTAAATAAAATCTGATAATCATCACCTTTAAATAGGTGATTTTTTGCAGATATTTTTTTTTTTTTTAATAATTTATTAAAATATAAAGATTTGGGTAATTTATTAAAATCAAGAATAAAACCTAATTTTTTATTTCCAATAATTTTTTTAAGATCAATTAATAATCCATCAGAAATATCCATAGAAGAATTTGCAAATTTAAATAACTCACTATGAAAACCAAATGCTAATTTAGGCTTGAAGTATTTATCAACAAAATAGTTTTTAATTTTACGTGATACATTGATTTTATTTTTTAAAATACTTAATCCAACAGATGAGTCACCAATATCTCCCGTTATATAAATATCATCATTATTAAAACAATTAATTCTTTTTATAATTTTATTATAATAAGCAAATGTACATACGGTAAAAGAAGTTTTAGATGATGATGTTGTATCACCACCTATTAAAGAAAATTTATATTTTTTTTGCTCTTGTTTAATTGATTTAAGTATTAAATTTATATTATTCTTACAAAAATGTTTTTTAGATCCCGAAAATGAAATTAAGATAAATTTTGGATCTACACCCTTAGAAATAATATCTGATATTGATGATCTTATAACTTTTTTAATTATAAGATCTGGTCTGTTAAAGTTAGGAAAGTGAATGGACTCATTATAGGTATCAATTGATGCTAACAGTTTTTTTTTTTTATCAAAAAAAACATCATCATTTAAATTAAGAGCAGAAGGGTTTTTAATAATTTTTTTTAAATTACTAATTATTTCTAACTCATTCATTTTGTTATTTTTTTTGATATATTGTCTAATATAGCATTTAGATATTTTGTTTGTGAATTGCTGAGAAAAAAATTTGAAACATTTAAATATTCTTTAATTATTATTTTCCTTGATAATGAAGGCTTATACATTAATTCAAATGTTGCACATTGTATAATAATTCTAAATATATCATCTAAATTTTTTAGATTAAAATTTGTTTCTATGTTTTTAATTTCTTCATTAATTAATTCTAATCTTTCGATAGTTCCTAAAACAACATCTTTAATAAATTTTTTAAAACGATGTTTTTCAAAAACTATTTCTTGATCATTGTTTATTACTTGACCGTATACCTTTTGTATTATTAAAACTCTTGGATTTTTAGCAGGTGTAAAGTTATATTTCATCTATTTTTAAGTATTGAAACAATTCCAGAGGCAACTTCTTTGCCCTTATTTTTCTTAAATATTGATGATCTTTGTTTTGCTTGTTTTAAATTCTTGCAAGTTAATATGCCAAATCCAATTGGTTTCCTTGAGTTAATACTTAGAGACATTAATCCTGAAGTTACTGCTTGTGAAATAAAATAATAGTGATCTGTTTCACCTTTAATAATACAGCCTAGTGCTATAAAAGCACTAAACTTATTTATATTTTTAGATATAAGATTTGGTATTTCAAATGCCCCGGATACAAACTTAATATTTAAATTTTTGTATCCTCTTTTTTTTAATTCACTAATGCACCCCTCAAGTAAATTTTCTGAAATATCTTTATAATAATCAGAAACAACAATACATATTTTCATATAATCTCTTGTTTAGTAATTGACAAATTATAACCTTCTAAACCTATAACCTTCTTTCTGGATTTTGTAACTAAAATCATTTTCTTAACTTTTAAATTTTTAAGAATTTGTGCACCTAGACCATAGTTTCTTATAAGTTTATCTCTTCCTTTCCTATAATATTTTTTATTTTGATAATCTTTTAAAGTAGCAGTAACAGATTTTAAATTAGGATCTTTTATAAATACAAGAATACAATTTTTAAATTTTTTGAAATATTTAACTGTTTGATTAAAAGAATTAGGAATTTTATCTCCTAAAAGATAATTTTGTACTATATTTGATGAAATAACTCTTACTCTAGGTATAATTTTTTTATCTAAAGTCCCTTTTACTAGAGCAAAATGTTCTGAGCCATCGATAGTATTTTCGAATATTTTAATTTTAAAATTTTGCTGTCCTAAATTGATATATGATGTTTTTTTTAATTTAATAAAGTTCTCCTTTTTAAGTCTGTAAGCTATAAGATCTTCAATTTTACCAATAGATAATTTATGTTTCTTTGCAAAAATAATAAGATCATCTCCCTTTGCCATTGATCCATCTTCATTCATAATTTCACAAATTACCGCCGAAGGATTTTTATTTGCCAACTTTGATATATCTACAGAAGCTTCGGTATGACCTGCTCGTATCAAAACACCGCCATCTTTTGCAACAATTGGAAAAACATGACCTGGAGACACGATATCTTTTTTGGAAACATTTATTTTAGTTGCTACTTTAATAGTTGTCGCTCTGTCTTTTGCTGAAATTCCAGTTGAAATACCTTTTTTAGCTTCAATAGAAACTGTAAAAGCTGTTTGATTTCTAGATTCATTTTTAGGTGACATATAATTTAGATTAAGCTTCTTAGCTTGCGCAGTGTCTATTGCCAAACAAATTAAACCTCTGCCATATTTAGCCATAAAATTAATTTTATCTGAAGTAACATTCTTAGCAGAAAATATCAAATCACCCTCATTTTCTCTATTCTCATCGTCAACCAAAATATACATTTTACCTTTTTTAGCATCTGAAATTATAGTTTCGATAGAATTAAATTTTAATTTTTTCATGTAATATAGTTTTTTACATATTTTGATAAAATATCAAATTCTATGTTCACAATAGAATTATTTTTAATATTTGATAAATTTGTTAATTTTAGTGTATGAGGTATGAGCCAAATTTGAAATCCATTTTTTGTTACTTTTGAAATTGTAAGCGAAACTCCATTAATTAATATAGAAGCTTTCTCGATAAGTATTTTTTTATATTTCTTATTTACTTTAAAATCTAAAATTTTTGATGCTCCTTTTTTTGATATTTTTGAGACTTTGGATATTGTATCTACATGTCCTTGACAAATATGGCCTGATATATCTTGACCATATTTTAATGGTAATTCTAAATTAATATAATCCCCTATTTTTAAGAATTTAAATTTAGATCTTTTGATTGTTTCGTCTAAAAGATAAAATTCTAAAATTTTGTTTCTATATGATACCAAAGTTAAACAAACACCGTCACAAGCGATGGATATGCCAATATTTTTTTTGCTTAAAGGAATTTTTGAAAATATAAATACTGATTTACCTTTTTTTGAAACAGTTATTTTTTTTACTTTTCCCTGATTATAAATTATTCCATTAAACATATTTCTAATAATAGTGTATTAAATTATCTTTATCTAAGAAAGTTTCATTAATCTTAATATTTTTAAATTTATTAGATAAAGATGATTTTATATTTTTTACATGAGATGATCCTCTATTTTTTAAGTTTTTAGGTGATATAAACAAGTAAAATTCATTAAGAAAATTACTATTTAATAATGAGACTGTTAGTGTTTTGCCACCTTCAACTAGAATACTAGAAATTTCATACTTAAATAATTTTTTTAAAATAAAGTCAAAATCTAAATTGCTATTATATAAAGGTGTATGTACGAGAGTTAGCTTCTTAGATTTAAGAAATTTAATTTTTTTAGGATTTATTTTATTATGAAATAAAAAAGTATTATTATTTTTTGCGTTTTTAATTAAAAAACAATTTTTTTTAATTTTTAAATTCCTATCTAGTATCGCTATTTGCGGAGATTTATTTCTCAAACCTTCGATTCTACAATTTAACTTAGGATTATCATCGTTAACTGTATTTGATGTTGTTAAAATACAGTTTACTTTACTTCTTAAGATATGCGCAGTTTCTAAAGATTGTTTGCTTGTTATATAAAAATCTTTTCTATCCTTTGAATAAAAATCTTTAGAAATAGCAAGTTTTCCATATACGTATGGTTTGCCATTTAGTTTTGAATAAAAATAATTTTTATAAATTAATTTAGAAACTTTGTTTGATATATTTTTTTTTACTTTAATATTTTTAGAAGTTAAAATTTTAAATGATTTACCTGATGTTCTAAAATCAACATCATTGATTGAAAATACAACTCTTTTTAGTTTTGAACTTATAATTTTATTAACGCAAGGTGGTGTCTTCCCATAATGAGAACACGGCTCAAGAGAAATATAAATAGTTGAGTTTTTTTTATCTTTACTAGATAATTTTTTTAAAGCATTAGATTCTGCATGAGGTCTGCCAGATCTACTGGTAGAACCGAAAGAAATTACATTGTTGTTTTTAACTATAACGGCTCCAACTGATGGATTAGGTCCAGTATTACCTAAGGAATTTCGTGCTAAAGTGTTAGCAAGACCAATAAAATATTTATCTTTTTTTATAGACATCGATTCTGTCTACGAATGTAACAAAGTCTTTTTCCTCTCGAAAATTTCTATAAACTGAGGCAAAACGAACATAAGCTACTGGGTCTAAATTTTTTAAAGCATCCATAACCATTGTTCCTATTGTATTTGAAGAAATTTCATTTTGACCTAATTCTTCTAATGATCTAGATATTTTGGTTATAAATTTTTCTATTGTGTCTGTATCTATAGGTCTTTTTTTGAGAGCAATGTAAATAGATTTTGAAAGTTTATCTCTATCAAATGTTGATTTTCTTCCATTTTTTTTAACAACAATTATTTCTCTATATTGAACTCTTTCAAATGTAGTAAATCTTTCTCCACAATTGCATAATCTTCTTCTTCTAATTGATGTTCCATCTTCAGCTGGTCTTGAGTCAACAACTGATGTTTCTCCTTTTTTACAAATAGGACAAATCATTTATTTCCTCAAGTTTTTATAAATAGGGAATTTTGAGCACAGTTCTATTACATCTTTCTGTACTTCTTTTTCAATTTTAGAATTATCTTCAGGATTTTCTGATAGGCCTTTAATTGTTTTTGTAATTAAATTACCAACTTTTCTGAATTCCTCTAGACCAAAACCTCGTGTAGTTGCGGCTTGTGTGCCTAATCTAATTCCTGAAGTTACCATTGGGCTTTCGGTATCAAATGGAATTCCATTTTTATTGCATGTTATATTTGCCCTATCAAGGCTTTCTGCAGCCAAATTTCCTTTAACATTAAATGGTCTTAAGTCAACTAACATCAAATGAGTATCGGTGCCACCTGAATATATTTTAAATCCATTATTTATTAATGTTTCACTTAAAATTTTTGCATTTGATAAAACTGTTTTAATATAGGTTTGAAACTCAGGTTTTAATGCTTCAAGAAAACCTACGGCTTTAGCCGCAATAATGTGCATCAAAGGACCACCTTGGTATCCTGGAAAAACAGCTGTATTAATTTTTTTAGCAAGCTCTTCATGGTTTGTAAGAATAATTCCACCTCTAGCACTTCTAAACACTTTATGTGTTGTTGAAGTAACAACATGAGCATGATCAACTGGATTTGGATAACCTTTGCCAGCAACTAGACCAGAAAAATGTGCCATATCAACCATTAGATACGCCCCTACTTTGTCAGCTATTTCTCTAAATCTTTTAAAATCAATTATTCTAGAATAAGCACTCCCTCCAGCAATTATTAATTTAGGTTTATGTTTTAAAGCAAGTTTTTCTACATTATCATAATCTATTAGTTCAGATTCTTTATCAACATCGTACCCAATTGCGTTAAACCATTTGCCTGACATTGCTATTTTTAAACCGTGTGTTATATGACCGCCCGAATTTAAACTCATGCCCATAAAAGTATCGCCAGGATTTAAGGTAGCTAAAAATACTGCTCCATTTGCTTGTGCACCTGAGTGTGGTTGTGAATTTGCAAATTTACAATTAAATAATTTTTTTAATCTTTCATTAGCTAAATTTTCTGCAATATCAACGTGA
>MDSZ01184321.1_pt1 | contig 13845 bp, 12 predicted proteins | sample 811201 | NCBI WGS metagenome assembly MDSZ01 (sample SAMN05326647, study PRJNA326480) | marine metagenome | isolation source: seawater | place: Indian Ocean: North | collected 2010
AAATAAAAACAAGATAAAGTCAATAATAATTGCATCATCTGATAAAGCGTACGGCAAATATCCAAAAAATCTTTTACCTTATAAAGAAAGTTATAAACTTAACCCTGAATTTCCTTACGACACATCTAAAGCTTGTGCTGACTTAATTGCAAAATCATATTCAACCAATCTTTATAAACTTCCGATTTTAATCACTAGATTTGCAAATATTTATGGTCCTGGACAATTGAATTTTACGGCTTTAATTCCTGATGCAATTAGATCTTGTATATTGAACAAAAAATTTTTAATGAGAAGTAACGGAGAGTCTGTAAGAGATTTTGTTTATATAGATGACATTGTAGAATTATATAAATTATTAGCAAAAAATTTATTTAACAATCCAAAAAAATTTTCTGGACAAGTTTTTAATGCAGGTACAAATATCAAACATAAAATAAAAGATATAATTAAAGATATATTTCTTTACAAAAAAAAAAGTAAGATACTAAAGAATATTTTTAGAGGTATTTCAAAAAATAAAACTTATGGTGAAATTTCATTTCAATATATGGATTACGAAAAATTAAACTCTTATTTAGGTTGGAGACCAAAATTTAACTTCAAAAAAACTTTACCTGCTTTATTTAAATGGTACGGATTATATTTAAATAAAAGAAAAAAATGACAATTGCAATCGACATGATAGGGACATCTCTCGGAAGTGGTACAAAAACCTATAATATAAACTTTTGTAAATATCTTAACAAAATTAATAAAGATCAAAAAATATTTATATTTCTAACAAAAGAATATTTAGAAATAATCAAATCAACAGATAATCAGAATATTAAATATATTGAAAAATCTGCAATATTTACAAATATTTTTTTAAGAGTTTTATGGATGCAATTTGTTTTACCATTTGAATTGAAAAAACTTAAAGTGAAACAATTGTATTCTCCAATGAACTTTGGTCCAATTTTTTTAAAACTATTTAAAATTAAGTTTACTCTAGCACTTCACTCCAATTTGCCTTGGGTATATTTTTCAAAAATGCCAGGAAACAAATTAAGAAATTTATTTACGAAGTTTTTGATGGAAATTTCTATACGTTCTTGTGATATCTTAATCGTAGATTCTAACTTTGCAAAAAAAGAAATTATTAAAATACTCAAAATTAAAGAAGAAAAAGTTCATGTAATATATCTTGGTTTAGATAAAAGCTATCTAGAATATAAAGAGAATGAACATTTAATAGAAAACTTTGATTACCAAGATTATATTATTTCAGTTTTATCTTGCGTAAAATACCACAATATAAAAAATCTTTTAGAAGCATTCAAAATGATTAAAAATGAAAATAACATTAAACTAAAATTTGTTTTAGTCATGCAAATTTTAGATAAGGATTATTTTTTTGAAATAAAAAATTTTGTTAAAAAAAATTTTCAACAAAATGAAATTATATTTTTTCATGATTTGAATAACAAATATCTCATTAACTTGTATCGTAAAGCTATATTTTATATTTTTTCATCTTACTGCGAGGTATTTGGTCTAACGTCTCTTGAAGCAATGACTCAAGGATGTCCTGTAATAATATCAAATAAATCAGCTTTACCAGAAATTAATAATCATGCTGCTGAATATTTTGACCCCGATAATATTGGGCAAATTAAAGATAGTATGAACAAAGTTTTATTAAATAAAAAATATCGGTTAGATTTATCTAATAAAGGTAAAATTCATTGTAAAAAATTTAATTGGGAAAAAACAGTAGCTGAAACTATCAAGATTTTAAAAATCTAAATAAGTTATTTATGAGTATTATTTTAGGATTAAATTGTAATCATGCAGACTCTTCTGCTTGTCTTGTAAAAGATGGAAAATTAATAATAGCTGTAGAAGAAGAAAGAATTAATCGTATTAAACATTGGGCAGGACTACCAACTAACTCAATTAAAGAATGTTTAAAAAATTCTAATATAAATCTAAATGAGATTACAGATATTTCAATCAACACAAATCCTTTATCCAATTTAAATTCTAAAATATTTTTTTTTTAAAAGATTATTTATTTGGAAACAAAAAATATGAAATATTTCATAGATTAAAAAAAAAGATAAATCTTAAAAAAGATATTAATTTAAATTTTCAACCAAATAACCTTAACGATAAAGTAAAGGTGCATTATATAGATCATCATTTATCACATATAGCTTCAGCTTATTATCCCTCAGGTTTTGAAGATGCGGTGGGGCTATCAATTGACGGTTTTGGAGATTTTGCAAGTATATGTGTTGCTAAATGCAGCAACGGAAAAATTAAATTTTTAAAAAAATATTTATTTCCTCACTCACTTGGTGTTTTTTATGAGAGTTTTACACAATTAATTGGATTCAAAAATTATGGTGACGAATACAAAATGATGGGTTTATCGTCTTTTGGAAAAGCAGAATATTATGACTTAATCTTAAAAAAAGTTTTTGATCAAAACAAAAATTTATCTTTGAATCTAGAATATTTTAATCATATAGATAAAAATTTCTCATATAAATTTGAAGGCCAACCTAACCAAAATAATCTTTATAGTGAAAAGTTAGAAGATTTATTCAATATTAAAGATTTAGATATTAAAAAAATAACTAAGATTCATAAAGATATAGCAGCATCAGCACAAAAAGTTTTTGAAAATAAGCTTCTAAAAATTTGCGATGAAATAAAAAAGATGAATATTTCTGAAAATCTTGTTTATGCTGGGGGTTGCGCATTAAACTCTTTAGCCAACAAGAAATTAAGAGAGTCAAAAATTTTTAAAAATATTTTTATTCCTTATGCACCTGGAGATGGTGGTGGATCAATTGGCTCTGCTCTAATTGCATCAAAAAAAAATGATATAAATATTAAGTTTTCTAATCTGAAATCACCTTATATTGGTCCAAAGTTTCAAAATAAAGAAATTGAAGATGAAATAAGAAAAAATGAAAAACTTCAGCAATTTAATTTTAAATACTTTGAAGATAAAAATAAACTTTACGAAGAAGTTGCTAAATTAATTTTAGAAAATAATGTGATTGGTTTTTTTAACGATAAAATGGAATTTGGTTCAAGAGCTCTTGGTAATAGATCTATTTTAGCAAATCCGTGTAGTGATAAAATTCAAGATATAATAAATAGTAAAATTAAAAAACGTGAAATGTTTAGACCTTTTGCACCGGCAATTTTATTAGAAAAAAAAAATGATTGGTTTAATAATACTATATCAAATCCTTATATGTCCACAGTTGAAAGCATAAACCCTGATAAAAGAAAATTAATACCAGCTGTTACTCACATTGATGGAACTGGTAGAGTTCAGACAGTAACTAGGGAAATGAATATTGACTTTTATCTATTAATTGAAAAATTTAACCAATTGTCTAACGTGCCAATTTTATTAAATACATCATTTAATGAAAATGAACCAATTGTAATGACACCTAAACATGCGATTGATTGTTTTTTAAGAACTGACATGGATACATTAATTTTAAATAATTTTATGATAAAAAGATAATTTTTTAAATTACTGTTTTATATTTATTTATGTAAAATAAAAAAGCCAATAGATATAAAAAACCACCTAAAAAATATAAGGATGAGAAACCAAAATACATAGAATTATACTCTAAAAAACCTCCTAACATTGCACCTAAAATATTTGCTGATAATGCTTGTGATGCTGATTTCAATTTAGATAATTCTTTTGAAAAAGCTAACCCAGAAAATAAAAGTGGTAAAGTTAATAATATTGGTAATGCAAAATTTAATATTTTTTGATCTAAAAAATCAAAGGCTGTTTTTGAGAAAAAATATCCTACAAAAAGGGTGACGAATAATGATGAATATATTTGTAAATTATTTAATTTGATTTTTTTTATTACCATTATGTTAGCTATAAATGCCATTATCAAAATTGCTGCGATTACTATACTTGTTACCATCCATGTACTTCCATAAATTTTTGCTATTTCTGTAATACATTTGGTTTCAACCAACATAAAACCAGCTCCTAAAAAAAAACATATATAAGAAAAATTTCCTTTTTTTATTTTTACAATTTTATTTAAAAATAATGCTGATGATAAAATTAGCATGATTACAATTGATAAATAAGTAATTGGGTAAACTTTTGATGGCATGTAAAGAAAAGGCCAATCATCTGTTGAAAGATCTATCTCAAAACTTTCTTTTTCAAAAAAATCGATTAGTTTAAAATATTTTAAATTTTCTAAATTAAAGTTTGTATTTGTGCTATTTCTTGAAATGAAAACATATCTATCATTCACATCACTCTTCAGAACTAAAGGTTTTTCATTAAAAGTTTTTTCGAGCATTTTGTATATTTTGTAACCAAGTGCTGGGGTCTGTACAAAAAAACCAATATAGATAAACCCATCTTTTTTTAATGACTCCTTAGACTCTTTAAAAGCATCTACAGTATAAACATAACTATCTAATCTTATACCACCCTTTGAAGATAAATTAGTTTGAGCATCTAGGAGGCCATAGATAATTGCATCATATTGGTTCTCATTATTTTTAATATACGATCTTGCATCATTAATATATAAATCAACATTTGAATTCGAATAAGGACTTTCTGGATGAAGCCTTTTACCTAAGCTTGCAATTACTGGATCTATTTCAACAGCATCAACATTTTTTATATTAAATCTATTAGCTGCAGCAACGTCATTACCTGCACCACTTCCAACTATAAGAACATCCTCAATTTTAAGCTCACTTACAAGGTAAGGTAAATTATAAAATTCTCTTTCATGATTCACATCAACATGGTGTCCAAAAATATTTCCAGGCGACTTACCACCTTTTAAAGTATAAATTAAGTCTTCAGATAAGTTGAGTAATGCTTGATAGAATAAATGTGATGTTTGAATAATTACTGGATTTTGTGGTGTTGTTAAATATTGAATTGATATATTTTGATAAGGTGAATAAATTGTCTCTTTTTTTTCTTTGAAAAACGAGGACAGTAATACAACCAAAAATATAACACATACTCCTGAAAATAGATTTTTGTTTTTATTTTTTCTATTAATAAATAAAAAAATTAAATAACTTATTAAAATCCATATTGCAGGTGGCATCCAGAAAAAAGATAAAATAACAAATAACAAAATTCCTAAAAGGCTACCAATCAAATTAAAACTATAAGCTTTTAAACCGTCAATTGGTTGCATTAATTTTGAAATCATGTGTCCAATTGGAATGAAACAAAGCGCGTTAAAAATATAAATAAAAATTATAAATGAATAAATAATTAATAAATGAATTAAGCTTCTTGCAGTATCTTGACCCATCGTGAGTTGTTCGGCTATTGGGTTAATCAATATTGACGAAACTGGTGTTTGGCTAAAAAAATATAAAATTATTATTTGGATTGTTAAAAGAGGATATATCCAATTTATTGAATAAATTTTATAATTCTTTAATGCATATCCGATACCAAGACCAAGAAAACAGGATATTAAACTTATATTTTTTAAAAAACTAAAAAAATGGATATATGATGAATGAATTCTGATTATAGATAACTCTATAAAAAGACTAAGTCCAGCAGCTAAAATAATATTTAGATATATTTCATTTTTCTTTAAATTATTGAAAACCTTTTCATTTGAGGACAAAAGGTAATTATTAGAAAAAATTATTTTTTTTTGATTCATCACTAAATAAATTCCTAATAGACAAAAGTAGATACCATAAAAAATGAAAAAGAAATTCTTATCTGCTAATTTAATGTGAGTTAAGAGACCTACTTCGTTGCCAATAAAAATTAATTTCAAAAGATTTTCTAAACCAGAGTTAAATAAATTTTCCAAAATTTTACCTTCTGTAATTATAAAAAATAAAATACCGATTGCAGAATATATGAAAAATGAAATTAGAAATTTTGAAATTAAATTTTTTTTGATGTTCATTTTAATTAATTAGCAGAAATGTAAATTAGTTCAATTTTATTATTTTATTTATTAAAATAAAAATAATTTTAATTTTAAATTTGATAGATAATTTTGTGAAAACTACTTTTAATCTCTTATATTTTCTTTTTATTAAACAATACTTAGCTAATTCATATCGAATATTGAACTTATAATTTGTAAAATCTTTAAACTCTAAAAACTTCCTATTACAATTTTTATACCAATCTAAAAGTTCAAGGACAAAAAGATTATACTTTTTTTTTGTTTCATTTTCCTCATGTATCGAAATAACAGCCAATGGTTCATTAATTCCAGAAATATTATAATTCAGTGAAGTTTTCATAACAAAATCAAAATCACCAATGCAATGATATTTTTCATTGAATAAAAAATCTTTGATAACATCTTTATTATAAATTACTGTCGAAATACTGACTGGATATTTTGAAAGCAAAAAACTTAACATATTTTTATTTGGAATTTTTTTTTTAATTGAAATTTCTTTATTTTTTTTTTTAAAATTTTGAAAATAAAAGTTTGAAAATAATAATGATGTTTTATTGTTTTTTTTAAAAAAAGAAATTTGCTTATATAATTTATCTTCCTTCCAATAATCATCTACATCTAAAAAAGATATGAATTTTCCCTTAGATTTTAAAATAGCAAAGTTTCTTGCAGTTGAAAGATTAGTCATATTCGTAGATTCATAATAATTAAATCTTTTATCTTTATAACTTTGAAATATTTCTCTACTATTGTCTGTGGAGCTGTTGTTCCAAAAAATTATTTCCCAATTTTTATAGCTTTGATTTATCACACTTTGTAAACATCTTTGTAAAAACTTTTCTCCATTGTGACAATTAATTATTATACTAACTAGTTCATTCATTATTTTTATAATAAAAAATTGTTTTTCTTAATCCATTCATGAAATCATTTTTAATTTTCCAATTAAATAATTTTTTTGCTTTATTTATTGATGGATATATTATTAATGATTCATCTTTTCTTAATTTAATTTTACCAAAATTAGGTTTACCACCTTTTGATAATTCAATAATCTTTTTTATAACATTCTTAATTTTTTGTATTTTACCTGATCCTGCATTAATAATTTGACCTCTTGAATTTTTATTTTTCAAAACTTTAATTATTAAATTAATTAAATCATCTATGTAAATAAAATCTCTAAACTGTTTGCCCTCTGAACAATCAAATGTATAATTTTTTAAACAAGAGTTTATTATTATGGGAATTAAACGATTATGATCTTGTTTTGGACCAAAGGTTAAATACAACCTTAAAACAGTGCATGGAAAATTATACTTTTTATTTAATTCCATCAAATAATTCGTAGCTTTTAATTTTGATATTGCATAAACAGATTTGAGTTTCTTTATATTTGTCACCATCTCTTCCTTATGAGGGGGGTGCAAATTTCCATATTCAAGAGAACTTCCCATTTGCACAAATGCGATTATACTTTTATGTAAAAAAAAATTTGCTAGATATTTAACACCTATGTAGTGGCTATTGTATGTTTTAATTTTTTTTTTATGGTCAACATATCCCCCTAAATTTACAACATAATCGAATTCTTTTTTTTTTAATTTTGAATATAAAGATTTTTTTTTAGAAATATCACAATGTAAATATTCAACATTGTTTAGAGTTTTTTTTTTAGATTGCCTTGATGAAGAAATACTGGTTACATGCCAATTTAATGATAAACATTTTTTAGCTAAATGTCTCCCTATGAAACCTGTTCCTCCAATAATTAATATTTTTTTTTTCAACTTTTTTTTAGAATTTTTTCAATTAAATATTTATCTCTTAAAGTATCCATGCAGTGCCAAAATCCTTTGTGTTTATAAGCTAACAATTGTTTGTTCTTAGAAATTGTTTCCAGTGGTTCTTTTTCAAGAAAAGTTAAGTCATTTTTAATATATTTAAAAATTTTAGATTCAAAAATAAAAAAACCCCCATTTATCCATCCTTCGTCTAATTTAGATTTTTCCCTAAATACCTTAACTGAATTTCCTTTTAATTTAATTGACCCAAATCGAGCAGGTGGCCTTACAGCAGTTAGAGTAGCAATTTTTTTGTTTTTTTTATGAAAGCTAATTAATCTATGTAAATTTACATCAGATATACCATCCCCATAAGTCATTAAAAAAGTTTCATTATTTAAATATTTTTTTAGTCTTTTTAATCTCCCACCTGTCATTGATTTTTTTCCAGTTTCTATCAAGTTAACTTTCCAATCAAATCTATTTTTTTTAAAATATTTTCTTATTACTTCACCTTTGTATCCAAGAGCAATATAAAACTCATCAAAGCCAAATTTATAGTAATGTTCCATAATATGAATTAAAATTGGTTTATTTAAAATTTTTACCATAGGTTTTGGAATTGTTTTTGTTGCTTCTGACATTCTTGTTCCTAAGCCACCTGCTAAAATTACTACTTTCATAACTTTTTTAGTTTTTTTGTATAATAATTAATTTGTGAAACTGAAAATTTATATAATTCTTTTTTATTTTTATTTTTTTTATTATAAAAATTATAATACCATTCTGATACAAGCTTAATACTCTCACCTATTGTCAAAATTGAATTCCAGCCTAGTTTTAATTTTGCTTTATTTGAATTTAGTTTTAATAGTTTTGACTCATAAAAAGTATTTCTTTTATTATGAATTTTCCACTTTAAATTAGGTAAAATATTATTAATTTTAGATAAAATATACAAAACAGTAAAATTTGATTTTTTAGATGGTCCAAAATTAAATGCTTCACCATGCATCTTTTTTTTATTTTTATACAACGTTGAACATAAAGTAAGATATCCATAAACTATATCTAAAACATGTTGCCATGGTCTTGTAGAATATGGACTCCTAATATCTGCAGGTTTATTTTTTGAATATGATTTCATACAATCTGGTATTAATCTATCTGACGACCAATCTCCTCCTCCAATCACATTCCCAGCTCTTGCTATACTAATAAAAATATTATTTTTTTTTTTTGAGAAATATGAATTAATATATGATTGTATTACAAATTCAGCAGAACCTTTAGAAGCGCTATAAGGATCTTTTCCGCCTAATAAATCAGTTTCTTTATATCCTCTAGAAATTTCAACATTTTTATAACTTTTATCACTTGTAATTATAACTGCACAAACATCTTTTTTTATCTGTTTTAATGACTCGAGAACATTAAGTGTTCCAATTGTATTTGTTTGCCATGTTTCAATTGGATTAGAATAAGATTTTTTTACCAATGCCTGGGCGGCTAAATGAAAAACAAAGTCAGGCTGATGTGTTTTGAAAACATTAGATAATTTTTTATAATCACAAATATTAAGTTTTAAATTCTTTATTCTTTTTTTTAAGTTTATGCTTTCAAAATGTGATGGTTTTGTTGGAATATCTTTTGATATACCAATTACATTTGCACCTAAAATGTGTAGCCAAAGAGATAACCAGGATCCTTTAAACCCTGTATGACCTGTTACAATAATTTTCTTATTTTTGAAAATATTTTTTTTCATTTTTATATTAATTATTAATAATCTGGAGTATTTGATTTTTTGAAAATCTTCTTCTTAAATCACCTTTGATACCAAGATCTTCAATAGTCTCGTTAAAAATTAATTTATCACATAACACTTTTGCTTCTTGAGGACATTTTTCTTTTAATTTGGAAAAAAATTTTTTATCATTCAATTCAATTAATTGAAAAAACTTAAACATACAATGTAGTATTTCTGTTCGTGTGCCATCAGTAGGTTTTGAATAATTTTTTGTTTCAATAATTTTACCATTTTCGGGATGAAAATAGACACCTTTTGCCTGATTTAAACCAAAAACTTTATTTGTGCCAGTTTTATGAATTGCTTTTGAGATAAACTTTTGTAGCTTCGGAAAATTTCTAATTAATCTTTTGATTTTTTGATTCTTTAAAGGTCTATCTGCACTCCATAAAGCTAATGTTGCAGAAGTTTTTGGAGGTTGAAAAACAACATGAGCTTGATCTGAGTCAATAAATTTTATCTCACCTTTTTTGTGTCTATACATGTTTTCAATTTCTAATTTAACTGCATCACCTACACGATTAAGATGACTATTTTTTACAAAATTAATTGTTTCATATCCATCACCTAAAATTAATCCTGTGCTTAAAAGTCTCCATCCATGATGATGAATATTATCATGAGTAATATCTTTTTCTTTATCGTAGATTGGTGGAAATAAATTTATTGCTATTATCACATCGCCCTCTATCAACAAATAAAAAAATAAATTCTCTGCATTAAATAAAAAATTATTACTTGTAATACAATTTTTTATTGCATCATGTATAAAATTATTGTCATAACACAATTCTTTCAATCTTTCTTTTATTTGATAGTGGGCTTTATACTTATCATTTAAATTATGAAAATTATCTGCTAATTCCCTAAGAATTAATTTAGAATTCATTTATATTTATTGTTATACCTATTTTAAAATTAAAATTTAAATTTTTTTTTATTAAAATACAAAACATCTGCAAAAAACACTATACCAGAAAATAAATTATTATTTGTTGTATTAATACCTGCTAATCTAAAATTATTTGGTATCAAATATTTTTCTAAATCAGTAAAAGTAAAATATTTTTCATAAACATCATCAAACATTATCTCACTTTCAATTGTATAAATAATTTCTTTTTTCATTATTTCTTGCGCTCCTTCTAAAACTTTATCTTCGTAACCCTGGGTATCAATTTTTAATATATCAATATTCTCAATTTGATTTTCTAAACAATAACTATCTAAAGTAATTATTTTAGTTGACTTGGTATTTTTTGTGTAATTTTCTGGACTAATATTAAATTGAGAACTTCTAGTTTTTAGCCACTGAGTATTGGGCGTGATTTTGTTAAATGAGGAGTTGCCTGTTTTTACTGTGATGTTAAAATCTCTATAACAATTTTTATCACCAACAGCACAGTTATTCAAAATTATATTTTTTTCTTTTGAATATTTTTTCTCAAGTTTCTTAAATTCAAAGTCAATTGGTTCAAATGCATGTATTATTGGATTATCAAAAATTTTTTTAAACCTTTCTATTGATTGCCCTTGATTAGCACCTATATCAAAAATTGTTGGATTTGATTTTATTTTTTTTTGATAAATTTGATCAAAAGTTAAATCTTTTAACTCCTTATTTTTAATCTTAACATCTAAGTTAAACAAATCTAAAGTATTTTTAATTATTTTTTTAAAAATCATTTTTTAAATAATATTCTCTCTTAATATTTTAATCAATTTTGAAAATTTTGGTTTATCATAAAAAGACTTAGTAAATTTTTGTATTCTAATTAATTCTTTTTTAAAATTTTGATTTTTATAATCTTCTTTTAAAAAGTGTAATAAATTTCTATCGAAATTTATTGAATGCTTTTTATTTTCTTTAAATAAGGGGTCTATACTTAGTTCGTTTTTTTCTTTTAAATATATTGGAATTAAGCCAGATTTTACAACATCTATAACTGCAGCAGAACCTCTATATAATAAAAAAGTGTTATTTTTTATGTCTTTATCTAATTTATTCTTTGATATTTTTATATTGGAACTTTTGTTATTAATTTTTTTAAGGAATATTTTATTTGAAGAAAATATTGGATGTAATCTAAAATTAAATTGAATTTGATTGTTCTGATTTTTTAAACAATAATCTAAAAATAAATTAATCTCACTTGGTATTCCTTCGGGCATTACTAAAATTTGAAATTTTTTTTTCTTTGTGACTAAATTTTTAGAGATTATTTTTTTTTTTTTAAATAAACCAAAATTATAAATTTTGGATCTTTTTTTAAATTTTGAAAAAAGTAATTTTTTATTATATTTACCAACAGTTAATATAATATCTGGATCAAATCCTTTATCTATAAAAGAATAAATGGAGTTTTGAAACTTTCGTAATACACTAAATTGATATCCAATCCTTTTTATTTTTTTGTAAGATCGAAATATTTCATTACAAATTAATTTTTCATATGGATTACCTTCAAAAGTAAAAAAAATATTTCTAAAATTATAGTTATTAAAGATTTTTTTAACCTGAATTGATATTCTCTGGTTGTCTAAAGATCCAAAAATATTACTTAAGTTAAATAATTTTAAATTTCTGTTAAACACGTTATAAAAAATAACCTTTGATAATGTTACAATTATTAATTTTATTTCTAATAGAGGATTAAGAGTTCTTGATAATATAATATAATTACCTTTAATTTTTTTTTTTATCTTTTTTTTATCAAATCCTATATGATCAATTAATACAAATAAAACATCCTTATAATTTAATTTTTTTCCTAATTCTCCAAAATAAAAATCATTAGAATAATTTAAATGATCATAAGAGACAAAATGAGATAATATTAAATGTTTATATCGATGATTTGAAAATGAATTATAATTATTTTTATAAAAAATTAATCTTAAAAAGTAATTCATAAATTTTTTAAAAAAATTAAAATCTCTTTTTTTATCTGCAGAAATTGATCTTGGAAAATTAGGATTCAAATATGGCATTCCAATCATTGCATTAGATTGGTTATTTTTTAAGAAAGTATTTAATACTTGATAAAATTTTTTTATATCTTGGATTTTCAAACTGTTTTGGTAGCTTTTTTTCTGTCTTTATATTCAGTTAAAATAAAATCTTCTCCTGTTCCAAGCATATTATATAACTTATGATTTTCATCATTTGTCCAAACAATTGCTTCAGGATCTTCGTATAAAAAATCACAATTTTTACAATATTCAATTTTATCAAAATTTTTTTGCTCATGAGCTTTTCTTAAATTTTCATATGCTTCTCCAAAATAAACTTCCTCAAAAGAACTTTTATCTAAATGTCCTAAAATACTTTTTTCTTCATTAGGTGGCCCTAATGTTTGGCAACATGGTACAACACTAGCTGTTCTTCCAATTGATCCTCCTGCTCGCACAGTTAATTCTGGTGCGAAAGGTCTCCCGCAAGTTCTTCTTTTTGTTTTTTCTCTTGGGTTTATATTGTTGTGATTTCCACTCCAATTATGCATTTTCCAAATGTAGGCAACAGAATTTACAACATTAATTACATTTTTTTTATAAGCTTCTATTTCTTTCTCAATATTATTATTATCGGTAATTAAATGATAGGTACTTACTTGGGTTGTTGAATGGGAGGATCTAACGTATTCTTTAAGTTCTCTAAGATTATTTAAAATTAATTCAAAATTGTCTACATCCATCCATTTTTTATATAACTCTCTGTTATGACCAATTACACTAATTCTTATAAAATCAATTCCTGCATCCACAACATCTCTCATAAATTTTCCATTTAATCTTGCTCCATTGCAATACATAAAACATTTTAAATTTCTTTTTTTAACTGCTTTAACATACTCGGGTAAGTCTTTTGCCATAGTGGGTTCTCCACTACCTTCTAAGTTAATTTGTGGAGTTCCGTGTTTTGGTACTATCTCATCTAATATTCTCTCAAATTCTTTTAAGGGCATTTTTCGAGTGAAATTTTTGCCTCTTCCAGGATTAGTTTGGGGACACATTTGACAGGTGTAATTGCATCCACCAAATACCTCCATGACTATTCTTTTTAAATCAACTTTTTTATCCATTATCTTGAAAATATATAATTATATGAATTTTTAAATGGTTCAGAAAAATTAACATATTTTGATTGACATTTTTTTACATTCTTAAAATTAAATTTATTCATTACTATCTCGATATCTTTTAATTGCTCAATATAATTTTCATTTATTTCAACTAATATGCTCTTTAAATTCTGATTTTTTAAAATTTCACCTGC
>MDSZ01243646.1_pt1 | contig 13844 bp, 10 predicted proteins | sample 811201 | NCBI WGS metagenome assembly MDSZ01 (sample SAMN05326647, study PRJNA326480) | marine metagenome | isolation source: seawater | place: Indian Ocean: North | collected 2010
AACAATAAGCTAAATTAGCAGAAATTAGACTCTTACCTTCACTTGGAATGGCAGAGGTTATAAGAATACACTTGGGGTGATCTACCAGAGAGTTCATTTGTATTTTGCTATACATACTTCTGAAAGACTCTGTTAATCCATCGTCTAAGTCATTACCAACAATTAAGGGTCTTTGATTTTCATCAACATCTGAAATTTTTGGAATTCCACCCAGCAAGTCTTTACCAATGAAAACCTCAACATCAAAAGGCGATTTAACTCTATTATCAACAAATTCTAAGCAAAACGGAATTGCAAAAAAGGAAACAAAAAATATAGCAAAACCCATTGATCTGATCTTAGCCTTATCAGGGGTAAAGGGAGCACCGGGTAGATAAGCATAACTCTCTTTTCGCAAAGGCTCTTCTTGTTCTGATGGAAGAGCTTGCTCGATTTTGACTTCATTTAATCTACTCTGAATTTGATCAGTACTTTTCCTGACAACAGCCAATTCTCTATCTTTATTCTTTAACCACTCTTCCATGCCGCTAAGTTCCATACTCTCTTCCTGTACTTTATTCATTGCTACCTGAAACTCTCGCTCTTCAGCAATTAACTGCATCCTTTTATCTTTTAAATCTTCAATCGCTGCAGTAACCTCCTTAATTAATGTTTTCTTGACATCCAAAACTTGCCTTGCATTTTCCAACATTTTAGGATGATTCTCAAGGTAGGCATTGGACCTATCTTGGTATCTTTTTCTAGTTCGCTCTAACTCAAAAAGTGTCGTACGAAGGTTAGGGATACTTCCAAAGTTCTCAATTGCGTCAATTTCAAAAAAGTCTTTGATTAAAGCAATATCGTTATCAATGTCTTCAGATTTACTAGAATTTTCACGGGAACCAATTCTTGCTTGAATTGCCAATACCTGCCTTAAAAGAGAATCGATTTTTATTTGTTGAAGTTTGGAACTTGTAACTTGTGAAGAATATTGACTTTTTCTATCAGCAGAATTTCTTTTCGCGTCATCTAAAAATGGAAGCCCATTATCTTTTTTGTAAAAAGACATCTCCTCGGAAAGATCAGATTCTTTTTTTAAACTTTGTGTTAACAAACTTTCAAGCAAGTTTCTAACAGATTCTACCTGCAAACTTTTTTTACTTTTATGCATTTTTTCGTATTCTGATTGTACAATGTCTGCAACCAATTTCGCTCCTTCAGCACTTCTTGCAATGCTACTAATTGTGAATCTTGGCCGAGAAACATCTTTTGTCGATGGGCCTCCAATAGAATAACTGATAGTGGAAGGTACCGAAGCAGGTATTCCATCTCTCATAAAAGGAGCAAGTAAGACAGCTTTAGACTTTGGATCTTCTTCGACTTTTTGATAAACTCGATCTCTTAATTCTTGACTATTCAAACCCTCCAAATGTTTTGATATTAATGATCTGACATGAGTTTCTCTATCCACTTTCTGTAAATTGAGAACTGCAGGTGGAGGCACTAACCTAAATGATGAGCTTGATTGATAAAATTCAGTATCTTGATATTTGTAAAAAACATAACCGAGTGCCATAGGTAAAGAAAGTGCCACTGAAATTAACCATCTGTCACGCAATATGGATACAAAATCAGAAAAACCCCTAACTTTATTATTAGCCCCGCTGTTAACGGAATCAGTGTTATAGTCCTCCTCCATTAAATAAGTCTTTCAGGAACTTCAATTCGATCACCAGGATATATCCAAAATCTTTGTGATGATGCATTAGTAAATGTGCCAACACTCAAAGCTTCAACATTTACTTCGTATGTTTTTGTGTCTTTAGTATTACCTAAGGAATCATAAAATGTTCGAGTTACGAAAACTTTTTTTCTCTGTGCTATTGGATTAAAACCACCTGCCCTATCAATAACCTGAACAATATTCATTGCTTCAACTTCTGGCGGAAAATTGTAAGGGCCTTGTCTATTCACAGAACCTGAAAGATATACTACACGCTCAGAATAGGATTTAACCTGAGCTTTTACATATGGTTTATCAAAAATTAATTGATTTTTATATTCGTAAGATAATTTTTTTTCGATTTCCTTAAGGCTAAGTCCAGAAACTTTTAATTCATTCAAATAAACAGGCTTTATCAAGCCATCTTCGTCGAGAAAAGCATCCATTTTGGTTTCATTCTCTCCAAAAACATAAATGGACAAAGTATCCCCAGCTCGTAACTTATAACCAGTTGGATCTCTACGAACAGAAGGATCCTTAGTATATTTTGACTGAGAAAAAGTTTCTAGATTAAATAAAAATATGAGTAATAAAAAAAAATTGAATTTAAATGTAAGAAATTTGTAATTCATCAAAACCTTCCAGTTAATGTAGTATTAATAACATGTCTTCCGTAATTTTGAATTCCTCTGTCAATATAGTTAAAATCGTACTTTCCACTGAGTGTAAAAGCTTTCGATAATTGCTTAGTCAAGTTTACACCAAAGCCAAAGTCGTTCATGGAAGAAGTGTCATTTGCAAAATTACTCGCATACTTGAAATTAGATTTAGAAACACTCAAATAAGATAAACCTCGAAGATCTTCCGTAAAACGGTGGGACATTCCAAACCTAAGCATTGTACTGAACATTGAAAAACCAGATGCAGATGGGCTGAACGCCCTACTCAAGTCAAAGGTAAAGTTTGTTTTAGAATTGTATTTCCAATGTAATCCAACTGAAGAAACCAAATCACTATCAGAATTTGTGAAATCATTATCAAAATTTCTAACGGAATAACCGATATTAGCATTTCCAGAAAGCTTTGAAGAATATATGCCCTGTGCACCAACAGAAATTGAATGATTATTACCATCGATCAAGTTTTCAGAGCCAGAAACATCATCTTGAGTTCTCTGAAATGTGTAATCAGTATAGAAATCAAGTTTCTCAGAATAAATATAGAATAGCTTAGTGCTTATTGGTAAAGTTTCAATATCGTTGTAAATCGCACCTTCCAAGCCTCCAGACTGATAGTATTTGTAATTATATGAAGTTCCAGCACCTACTCCAAATTTAGGACTATGGTTGTAACGAACATTAAATCCTGCTATAAAATAAGTATAGGAAGTTAAATCCTGCTCAATGATACTCGCACCTACGGATTGTCCTATGTCAAATGTTGCGTCAAAGCGAATTCTAGCATTATTTGAAATTCTCTTATTTTTTGACAAAGTATCATCGAAATCGACTGTAAGAGTCGTTGTTGGCCTAACATAATTTTGCTCGCTATTTCTAACGAAATGGGCTAGTTGAATACCAGCGTTTACGCCGAAAGAAAACCATCTGAGTTTTTTAGTATAATGAAGTGCAGGAGAAAATGTAAGAATGAAATCGTCTTCACTCCTAAGATTTGAGTTTGTTCCTTGATTCGATCTAATTTGAGAAAAATCGCCTGATGAGACACCGAAGACTCTTGAATCATATGTTGTGCTAACAGTTGTAGAAGCATCAATTCTCCCTAAGGTGCCTTCAAGCAAACCAAACAAATTACTATTTAAAATGAAAAATGGTAATAGTAAGCTAGAAAAATATTTACTCATACGGGGCTTCGTTATTTATATCTTATTGAGAAATAGATTGTCAATGAATACATTCTTCAAGCAATATTAATTCATAAATACAATGTATATTCATACACCACATTTATTTATTTTTGTAATTGTAATAATTTCTTGGTGTAAAGCTGGTCTAGCAGGAGATTGGATATTGAATATTGCTAATGCCTTAACTTGTTTTGCATTATTCTTAGGTTTAAAGCACAACTTTAGTTACAAGATTCTCTTTAAGTGTTTTGGACCATTATTGATTATAATATTAATTTCAACTATCTCATTTTTTAACCCTTCTTATAGGTTATTGAATGAAAATGACTGGAAATCTCTAAAAGTAGAAGAAGCAATATCGAATGAGCAAAATATTGTTAAAGCTGAATATACTGTAAAGTCTCTTAGAAACATTTATGAATCTTCAAAAGTTGATAAAGAATTAACGATAAATTTATCTATCAACCTTAAGAATGAGTATTATGATAAATTTAAATTTGAAGAGTCATCATGCGATACTCTAGTAAAAAATTATCTTAACTTAATTAACAATAAAATTATAAATTTCTTGCCTAGTTCTGTCATTAGTCATGAACGTTTATATATTGAATTTTATTTCTTTATTTTTCAAATAACATTTGGGATAGCAGCCTACATATGCATGAACAACTTGGAAGACATTCGAAAAGTATTAACTGCGGTTGCAATTAACGGTGGAATATTGTCATTTGCTGGAGTGATTCAATCAATTACATACTTACCATCTGATAATTTGAAAGAAATTTGGGGAATATGGGACACTCCTGAACCTCGGTATTTTTTTGCTAGCTTTACTTACAAGAACCATTGGTCATCTTTTACTATACTAGTAATATCTTCTGTAATCTGCTTACTTTACAAAAAAAATCAAAATGAAAATTTTGCATTTATTTTAACTTTATATTTTTCTCTTATATTATTAATTATATCAATACCATTATCTGGATCAAGATCAGGTATTATTTTTCTATTAATATTCATAATATTAACTCTATCATTTTTTAGAAAAAGAATTTTATTCTTAAGTAAAACATTACTTTTATTTATTATAATTTTTTTATCTATTTTTCTTGCATCTAAAACCGGAAGAAACAAAGCAAACGAGATGATCACTAATACAAAAAATCAAATTAATGGACTTTTTGATGGTAATTTTCCTTTTAGAATTATGTTATGGAAAGACATAGTGGGTCAGATTCAGGACAAACCATTATTCGGGCATGGATTTAATTCTTACAAAGCCATTAATCCGAAATACCAATCTGCTGAGGTTTACAATGAGAGAAATAAAGTAAAAATTAATTCACACCATGACTTTAATCCTATCGTTGGATATGCTCATAATGATTGGTTGGAAAAAATTTCAGAATTTGGTTTGGTCGGTTCATTGCCGATACTTGTTTATCTTTTTCCAATTCCTATGTGTTTCATTTCCACGAGGTCAATAACAACAAAAATTCTACTACTTGGATCAATGGTTTTTTTGATTTACGCTTTTGTAGATTTTCCAACCAGAACACCTTGCTCATTTTTACTGTTTTCATTAATTGTTGGGTTAGCACTCAAATATGACTTTATTATTAAAAAAAAATATTCTAAATGAGGTTGTAATTTAATATCTAAGGTAGTAACTTTGTACTTCGAAGATAAAATGTTTAAATATCTCACAATTTTTTTATCATATACGATTAGCCATTTCCTTGTATTAGGCAATGTAAGAAATACTTTAATAGAATCAACTATTCTCATTCACACCAAAGGTTTAAATAATACTTCATTTATAGATTCACATAATTATCGAGAAAGAAGACTATTGCAGTCAGAAAAAAAATCAATTGAAGCGGAAATCAGTAAAATAACTCCTCCTATTGAGTCTGATTATGGTCTAACTAACGCTTTAACGACTACATTTAATAGTTTTCCAGATGATAATTTAATGGAATCTGTACTATATTCTACGAACTATATTTTTGATAATCATAAGTCACTCGGCGTTTCAGAAACTGGTTTACTAGTGTCAATAAAGTCAATTTTAAATGCATTTGTTAATACATCAATTGCTTCTGGTGATAACACTTCTATTTCATTACCTAAGCTTTGCCGAGATATTTTTCAACAGCTACTCCCAATTAAAATTTCTGATTACAACTACAGTATCCCAAACTGGTCTAGAAACTTGTCAAAAATTTTCATAGATGTTGCATCAGATGAATCTTTAAAAGATTTTAGAAATGTCCTCTACTCTTCTATATTGAGAGAGATTACCGAAAGTTCACTTTCGCTGCTTCATGATTCAACTTTTACAACCTCAAATTTCATTCCAAGAATTTCTCCTATTGAACCCTCTAGGAAACTTAAAAATGATGAAATGAGATTTGACGGTGTAAACCGATTCATGAAATTTGATCCTACAAAAACAGCTATTTTGCAATTTTCATCGAGGGGTCTGTCTGAAGGTATTTATGATTATCAAAATAATATTTTAAATTCTGAAATCGTTCGTAGTTATTCTGATATTTTAGCTGATTCCATCGGATCAACAGTTATTGAATATCTTAGTCAGCTAGATGGAGATAATAGTCTCTTTGCTTATGAATCGTCTAACGCTATTGCAACGGGTATTACATTGGGTGCTGTTTATCAAGCAACTGAAGAAGAATTAAATAGAGACATAAATTTGCCAGAAGTAGTCGCCGAATCTATTGCCAGTGCTATTTCTTCAAAAGTAATCCATACTTCACTTGCTTTAGGCAATGGCTACGAGCTTCATCGCCTTGCAGAATCAGTTGCATTTGGGACATCTATGGGTGCACAACTTTCAACTGTCTTAGACAAATCTCTGGATTATGAAGAAAGTTGGGAACTTTATTCCAGATCCAAACTTGCTGAAGCCACTGCTAGGGGCAGTACTAATGGTTCTTTAAATGCTGCTAGTAAGTATATCCAGAATGATCCCAATATTCTAGATACAAAAAAAACAACTACACGAAAAGAAATTTTACAAGTTGCTAGTGGCAGTGCTTTGGGCTCCCTTATGGGTAGTACTGGCCTTGCTATATACTATCCTACAACAATGGAAATAATAAAAAGTGCGTCAGAAGGAGTATCTTCCGGAGGAATGACTGCTCAAAATTTATCAATGGTTGATAAACCCAGAGGTGTAACTGAAGAATTTGAGGTTGAAATTGCTCGTGCATTAGCATTTGGCGCTTCTGAAGGTGCTCTTTTCCAAATTGTTGCACTTCAAAACAAATCAAATCCAAATAGTCCCGATTTTGAAGACTTAACAGTTAAAACTGCAGAATCAGTAAGTTTTGGTTCCGCTTATGGTGCAGTAACTGGAGGTATTAAATCTGGGGAAGATCCCTTGATTATAAAACAAGCAATAAACCAAGGTATAACTGAGGGTTCTTCGGTAGGAATTTCACTTGCATTGGGATACGATGAAACAGTTGCAAGCAAAGTTAAAACTAGCTCTAGTACGGCCATTAGTTCTGCTATTCAAAAGACAGTTAATGAAGCAGCTTCTAATGCAAACGACTCAATGTCTGTTAAGAGAATACAAACTAGCTCTCGTGACATGTTGCTCCTTATGAGAAAATTTAACATCAACCCTTTATTCACAAACCCAACTAAGATATTTTCTAATCCAGCAAAAAAAGAAGAAGAGGCTCCAAAACCTCTCAAAGATGAATTTCCTGTTGCTTCGCCAATATAATTCATTGCTGAATTTAAAGTTTATTGATATATAAAAATCACGATCTCATTTTATGATCTGGTTTTTTATACTTACAACAACTCTCTATGGAACAACATTCTGACATCGGATTAATTGGCTTGGCGGTGATGGGACAAAATCTAGCACTCAACATCGCGGACCATAATTTTAATATTTCTGTATTCAACAGAACCTACTCTAAAACAGAAGCCTTTGTTAACAGATTTAAGCAATCCACCCCAAATTTACTTGGTTTTGAATCTTTGCAAGCATTTGTTAATTCCCTAAAGAAACCTAGAAGAATTATTATTATGGTCCAAGCTGGCCATGCTACTGATAATGTTATTAATTCACTCGTTCCCTTGGTCGATGAAGGTGACATTATAATAGACGGTGGAAATGCTAAATGGACTGACACAATTGAAAGGGAGAAAAATCTTAACTCTAAAGGAATTTATTTTGTTGGTTCAGGAGTAAGTGGTGGAGAAGAAGGTGCAAGATTTGGCCCCTCTTTAATGCCTGGTTGCTCTGCCGAAGCATGGAAAGAAATTGAACCTATATGGCTTTCTATATCAGCTAAAGTGGATCCTGAGACTGGTAAACCTATTGAAGGCTCAACTCCGGGTAACCCAGTTACTACTGGTATCCCCTGTGCAGCACATATTGGTGAAAATGGATCAGGTCATTATGTCAAAATGGTTCATAATGGTATTGAGTACGGTGACATGCAGATGATATGTGAAGCGTATGACTTGATGAATACCATTTTAAACATACCGGCTACCGAAATGGGTGCTATCTTTGAAGAATGGAATCAGGGTGAACTAGATTCATTCTTAATAGAAATCACTGCTGATATACTCAAACAAACCGACCCCAAGACCAAACAACCGTTTGTTGATATTGTACTAGATGCTGCCGGTCAGAAAGGCACAGGAAAATGGACATCAATTAATGCACTCGAAATGGGGGTTCCTGCACCCACTGTTGCTGAAGCAGTGTTTGCTAGATGCCTTAGTGCAATCAAAGAAGAACGACAATCCGCTTCATCTATACTATCTGGTCCAAAAAATGATTCCAACAAAACTGACTACAACAAAGAAGAGTTAATCTCTTCTATCCGTGATGCACTCTATTGTTCAAAAATTTGTTCTTATGCACAGGGATTTCAATTAATGAAAGAAGCCCAAAAAGAATATGATTGGAAATTAGATTTTGGAGAAATAGCCAAAATTTGGCGAGGTGGATGTATTATAAGAGCAGCTTTTTTGCAAAAAATTACTGAGGCTTATGTAAAAAATCCAAATCTTCCGAATTTACTCTTGGACGACTATTTTAAAGATTGTATTAATAAATACCAGTCTAGTTGGAGAAAGGTGATTGGAATTGCGATTGAATATGGTGTACCTGTTCCTACTTTTGCTTCTGCAATATCTTATTATGATAGCTATCGAGCTAATCGTTTGCCTCAAAATTTATTGCAAGCACAAAGAGATTATTTTGGTGCTCACACATACGAAAGAACAGATCAAAAAAGGGGTGAATTTTTTCATCTAGATTGGCTCAACCCCGAAAGACCAGAACAAAAAGTATAAGAAAAATATCTTTAAGCTACTAGGGATTTACTTAAGTAGAACTTTTCTAGTCGGTGAAAATCCTCATCTTTTGTTTTGGATAGAATGATCTTATCAAACGAATGGTTGCTCTCAATTTCAATCTTTGCAGTTTTTAATCTTTCCTCAATATTTTGAGATGAATCTAAACCCCTCTGATTTAATCTCTCTCTTAAGTCACCAATAGATTGAGGATTAATAAATACTGTGTGAATTTTATTTCTCAGGCAGGAAAATTTGTTCTCCATTTTTTTTAATGATAACATTCCCTGTATATCAATATTCATAAGTACATCATAACTACATTCTAACTTATCAAGAACGGAGTTTTTTAAACTTCCATACCAATTACCATGAATTTGAGCATACTCTAAAAATAAATCATTATTTTTAGAATTTTGGAACTCCTGCTTTGACATAAATATATAATCTATACCATTAACCTCATTTGCTCTTGGATTTCTGGTAGTTACGGTAATTGTTCTGCATAATTGAGAAGTATATTTTTTTAAAAGGCGATCACACAAAGTTGTCTTACCAACTCCCGCTGGTCCGGAAATTACTAATATTATACCTTTCACTAGAATTTAATATGTAAAGGCAACAGCTAATAGTAAAATAGCGTAAATTAGAAATGAATAACCAAAAAACTGAGGTCTTTTTTTATTGCTGTACAACCATGATAAAAAATCCCTCATTCTAAAAGGCCAAGCACCAAAATAAAGGCTGGCAATGATTATAAGATAAATGACACTCACCAAGAATAAACGCGACTGAGGTTCTTGAAGAAAAGCGGCATCAAGCACCTCTCTGGAAAAAAATAATAAAAGAATGCAAATCGCACGAACTGATAAAAAGTCGTTAATAAAAAAATAAGAACCAATTGCTATAAAACACGCAATAAGACTGATTATAAATTTATAATCCCCAAAATCAGCTTCACCTAAATTATTAACATGCTGATATAAAAACCAAAACAAACCAATGGAAATCATAATAACCGCTGCCTTATTCGACCTAGGGAGATTTAAAACGATTTTTTTTATTATTGTGGATTTAGATAGATTTATTGTACCAAGAATTAGCAATAAAATTGCGGTTATTACTGTATAAAATGTCAAACTCACCTTCTAGTTTTTTTCTCCAGTCAAAGTAGTTGATGATGAATTAATAATTTTAACACCAATCATTCTACCAATTTCTTTCTCGTCGCCCTTAAAAATTACTTTTCGATTACATCTAGTTCGCCCCATGAACATGTTTTCTCCTCTTCTCGCCCTACCCTCAACAAGAATTTCATAATGCTCGCCAATACTTGAACGATTAGAATCAAGAGACTGCTTTTCAAGTAAAGAGAGCAAATTTTGGTTTCTAGCCTCCATAATTTCTTTTGGTACATGATTATTAAGGCCAACAGCTGATGTGCCAGAACGTTCACTGTATTTAAAAATAAATGCCATTTCAAAGGCAACCTCAGAAAATGCGGACCTAGTTAATTCAAAGTCATTTTCTGTCTCTCCCGGAAATCCAACTATAACATCTGTGCTGATTCTCATTTTCGGATGAGCCTCTCTAAGTTTACTTGCAATTTCCATGAAGCGTTTCCTACTGTATGGACGGTTCATGGATTTAAGAATTCGATCTGACCCACTTTGCATCGGTAAGTGAGCATACTCGCAAAGCTTTGGTAAGTACGAATAACAATCAATTAAGTCATCACCAAAACTAATTGGGTGTGGAGATGTAAAACGAATTCTTTCTATACCGTTTATATCATTAATTCTTTCGAGCAACTGAACAAAAGGAGTTTTGTTATCTATTTTTGGTAAATAACCACGACCATAGGCATTCACAATTTGCCCGAGCAATGTAACTTCCTTAGTACCCTCATCAGCAAGTTTACAGATCTCGTCAACAATGCTTTGAATGCTGCGGTATCTTTCTTTTCCCCGTGTTTTAGGTACTATACAAAAGGAACATTTCATATTACAACCCTGCATTATAGAAACAAACGCTGTAGGTTTAATTTTATTCTTGGAAAGATGATCTCGTATTTGGTCCTGAGAGCCTTTCTCTTCACCAAGATCAATTATGCTTAGTGAGTCTTCATTACTTGGTTTGGTTATTTGATCAATATAATCAGGAATATGATGAAACTTTTGTGTTCCAACAACTAAGTCTAAGTCAGGTAAGGAATCTAATAAATCTGCCCCTTTGTTTTGAGCCATACAACCCATAATTCCTAAAACAAATTTAGAGTTCTTCTTTTTTCGGCTTAAAAGATGCCCCGCCTTCCCCAAGGCTTTACCTTCTGCCTGCTCTCTTACACTACATGTATTTAACAAAATAATGTCTGCTAAATATTCATTATCAACAATTTCATACCCCCTGTTTTTAAGCTTATAAGCAACATCATCTGAATCTCGCTCATTCATTTGACAGCCATAAGTTTTAATAAAAACACGGTTCATAAGCGTGATAAGATTAACAACACAATATTCTTGGTCAACTTCTAACAAAATTCAAAAGTTCAGATGGTGTCTGAACAATGGCTGAACCAGATTTTTTTAGTATGGGATAAGAATTATGCCCAAAACTAACCAGTACAATTGGTATTCCCATTCGTTTTGCTACTTCATTATCGTGTAAAGTATCACCAATGAACAAAATTTCATTTTTGGAAAATTTAATTTGATTTAGATGATTTTGGGCAATGTTAAGTTTACCATTTGCTTTTGTATCTGTGACTCCCCTTATGATTTTAAAATATTTATTTAAACCGTAAAAACTTATAAACTTTTGCAAATCCGATTGATGTGCTGCAGAAAGAATTGATTGATCGATACCAAAATTACTAAAAAGTGAAATAATCTTGGGAATATTTTTGTGAAGTTTACACAATCTGAATCTTTGCCTATATTTTTTAATGAAATTCTCTGAAAGCCTTTTGTAACTAACTGGGTCAGTTGGTAGACCGATTAAATCGTAATAATTCCTCGCTGGAAAAGAAAAATTATTCAAATAAAAGTCGTGAGAAACCTCTCTAAGACATTGATTTTCAAGTATTTCATTAACAATTTCAACGCATAACCTTGAATCATCAACAATTGTACCATTCCAATCCCATATAATGTGCTTATATTTAAAAATTTTTTGAAATAAGGTTAAAGTATTGGAGACAATCTAATTCTTTTAATCAGATACAAAGATAAATAAAATTTTAAAACTTGATAATAATATTTGGAATTACATTGTAAATTTTTTAAATCAAAATCATGGCAAAGAATACTAGCGTTAATAAGTCTAACAGTAACCCAGATCTTGAACTTGCATTTCAAGGTATTAATAAAAAATTTGGTGATGGTGCCCTAATGAGATTAGGAGACGCAACAAAAATGAATGTATCAGTAATTTCAACTGGTTCGCTAGCTATTGATCTTTCACTTGGAGCTGGAGGTTTGCCAAGAGGAAGAATTGTCGAAATTTATGGTCCTGAATCCTCTGGTAAAACAACATTTTGCTTAAGCGTAATTGCTGAAGCACAAAGAAATGGAGGAAATGCTGTTTTTGTCGATGTCGAACATGCTCTAGACCCAAGATACGCAAAAATCGTCGGAGTTGATCTAGACAACTTAATGGTATCACAGCCTGAAAGTGGAGAGGATGCTCTAAATATCACTGAAACTTTAATCAGGTCCGGTGCAATTGATGTAATAGTATTGGACTCAGTTGCTGCTCTTGTTTCAAGGCAAGAGCTTGATGGTCAAATGGGGGACACAACCGTTGGATTGCAAGCAAGGATGATGAGTCAAGCTATGAGAAGACTCACAGCTGCAATTTCAAAAACAAATTGCGTATGCATATTTACGAATCAGATAAGAGAAAAAATTGGAGTTATGTTTGGCAGTCCTGAAACAACTCCAGGTGGTAGAGCTCTAAAATTCTTTTGTTCTATTCGGATGGATATTCGTAGAATTGGACAAATTAAAGAGGCAAATGGAACGGTTACCGGAAACAGAACCAGACTAAAAGTCGTTAAGAACAAAATAGCACCTCCATTTACTGCTTGTGAATTTGACATTATGTATAACGAAGGAATATCTAGAACCGGCTCACTTTTGGATCTTGGTATCGAGCATGGAATTTTAACGAAAAAAGGAGCTTGGATTTCCTACGATGGAAATTTGATTGGACAAGGACGTGAAGCTGCAAAACAGGCATTAAGCGAGGATGAAGAGCTCATGAATAAAATTACTAGTGCAATACTAGAAAAAGTTGAAGTAAATGTTGGATCGGTTTTAGCACAAAACAAAGAGGAGGACACCTAATTATAAGGAACATAAATGTGCAAAATAATGACACAATTATTTCATTAGCGACACCCGCTATTGAATCAGCATTAGGATTGATAAGAATAAGTGGTCCATTATGTAAAAATATCTGTAATAAGACTTTTAATTTAAAGTGCCCTACCCCAAGAAAAGCCTATTTAAGAAATTACAGAAGTGTCGATAATAAGATTATTGACCAAGTAATATTAATTTTTTATGAGCAAGGAAAATCATTTACGAATGAACCAATAATTGAAATTACATTCCATGGTAATATTATTATTGCAAATCAGATTCTAGACGACCTTATTGACCGTGGTTGTAGAATAGCTGATCCTGGGGAGTACTCTAAAAGAGCATTCCTCAACGGTAAAATTGATCTTACACAAGCTGAGTCAATTTCAGAACTTATATCTGCAAAATCAGAAGCTGAAATTGAGATAGCAAATAATAACCTTAGGGGTAATTTCAAAAACCATCTCAAAAAAGTAAGTAATCAGATTATAAAGATTCAATCAATTTTAGAAGCTAATATTGACTTCCCTGAAGATGACATAGAATCAGCTAATTATGACAA
>MDSZ01266623.1_pt1 | contig 13843 bp, 12 predicted proteins | sample 811201 | NCBI WGS metagenome assembly MDSZ01 (sample SAMN05326647, study PRJNA326480) | marine metagenome | isolation source: seawater | place: Indian Ocean: North | collected 2010
CTAAAAGAAAATCTTAAAAATCAAAATCTTGAACATTATCTTCCCAAAATATTTGTAAAGAAAAAAAATCTCCCTCTTGTTGAAGAGCTTCTATTTCCAGGCTACATTTTTATTTATGCTTGTAAAAATAGTTATCAAAAAATTAGATTTACAAAAGGAATTAAAAAGGTCATTAGTTTTAATAAAAATATTGCCATACTCGAAGAGCACGAAATTGCTGAATTAAAAAAGATTGAAAAGGAATCTATCTCTAAACCAGTAGGTCAAAAGATATCAGTTGGACAGGAAGCAGTTATGTCCGATGGACCACTAAAGGGTTCTTTTATTACAATTGCGTCCATGCCATATAAGGACAGAATTAACATTTTAGTTCACATTCTTGGAAAAAAAAGAAAGATCAATGTTCCGTTAATCGAAGTTGAACTTTGAAAATTTATTGTTATTTAAACATATCACTTGAAACCTTCATTTTTTAAAATAATTGTATATTTAGTTGTTTTTTGCATTTATAACAATTATAGTTCAACCGTTGAACGGTCAAAATTCTCTTTTTTCCGTGCGGTAGCTATCAATAAATTAAAAATATCAACCAAGTTATTTATGACAGAAGATAAAAAAATCAATGAAGATGACTTAAAAGTCCTTCATTTAGTTCATACAAACCCAAACATTTCTCAAAGAGGGATAGCTGAACAAATGGGTTTTAGTTTAGGTAAAGTAAACTACTGTATTAAAGCATTGACAGAAGTTGGATTTATAAAATGTAAAAGTTTTTTAAATCATAAAAATAAGTCAGGATATTTGTATCTATTAACTCCTAAAGGAGTTAATGAAAAAGCAGAATTAACGAAAAGATTTTTACAAAAAAAACAACTCGAATACGAAAAACTATATAATTACTTCAATGAACGGTAGTGCGAACTTAAATAGTAAATCAAAATCAAATGATGAAATAGATGTAAAGTATCTATTTAAAATAATTTTTGATGAACGAAGAATAATTTTTGCCTTAACAGCTATATTTTCTGTTATCGCAGTCATTTACAGTTTGAGCCTATCAAATATATATAAATCCTCTGCGCTTTTGAGCCCAGTAGCAGATAATTCAAGTACAAATCAATCTTTTAATAACATTGGAGGTCTGGCGGGTCTTGCTGGTATAAATATTTCATCTCTATCAAGTGGCAAATCAACAAAAGCAATAGCAAAAATTACTACTTTAAGCTTCTTTGAAAATAATATTTTGCCAAATATTTTTCTCCCAGATCTTATGGCTTCCACAAATTGGGATGAAGAAAGTAATACAGTATTATATGATGAAGGCCTATTTAATACGCAAGATCAAAAATGGACGAGAACTCCAAGTCCACAAAAGAGTTTCAAAAAATTCTTGCGAGTGATGGAAGTGTCACAAGACTCTACAACTGGTTTTGTAAGAATATCTTTCAAACATCACTCACCGTATGTTGCCAAAGACTGGACAGAGTTGGTAGTACAGGAAATCAATGATTCTTTTAGAACATTAGATAAACTTGAGGCTCAAGCATCTATGGATTATCTCAATGACCAGATGGCACTAACAAGTTACTCTGAAATAAAAGAAGTTATTGCTCAAATTCTTAAGCAAAAAATGCAACAACTTTCGCTTATTGAAGCTAATGAATTTTATATTTTTTCCTATATTGATTCTCCTGCGGTAGAGGAAGAAAAAGTAGAACCTAGTCGCACAAAGATTTCAATTTTTGGTGCAGTTCTTGGTTTATTGCTTGGAATTCTAACTGTCATTACAAGAGACTACTTGAATTTAAATACCAGAAAGACTTAATAAGTTTATATCAATAACTAAAAGATTATAAAACTCATAATATAAATATCTGTCTAATTTCAAATTTTAGTAAATAATGAAGTTTATTAATGAACAATAAAATCACTGCCCTGATTGTAACTTATGAGCGTCCAAAAATGCTTAGGAGAGCTATTGAAAGCGTAATTGGTCAAACATATAAAAATCTACAAATTTCAGTTTTTGACGATGCATCTGAAGATGAAACAGAAAATGTAGTGTCTGGTTATATTAAAAATGATTCAAGGATTAATTATTTTCGCCATGACACTAATATTGGTGCGCTTGCAAATTTTCGTTGTGCATTTGAAAGTGTTGAGACTCCATACTTCTCAATTTTGAGTGATGATGACTGCTTGGCACATGATTTATATGAAAATGCTGTTAATGTTTTAGATAATAACCCTGATGTCATGTTTGTAATATTAAATACATTAATGATTGATGAAAATTCAAACCTTAAGGTTAATAAAACAAGCAATGATAATCTTCATATTTTTAGTGGGAAAAAAGGATTTGATGAATTTCATTCAGGAAATATTCCAGTTACATGGACCGGTATGGTATTTAGAAAAGAAGTTGCAAAAATATATATTGATATGGATGATAGATTTGATATAGGACATGATATTCGATTTTTGGTTCGTGCCACTTCTCGATATAATTTTGCATATTTATCAAAAGTTGGTGCTTTTTTTACACAGCATTCAAATTCAATTAGCTCAACAATTAAAGCTGTTGATCTTGTTCATCAAGGTGTGCAGGTTTCAAGATATATAGAAGTGATTCATGATAAAAAAGTAATCCAAGAAATCAAAGACAGAGCCCATTATTATTTAAAAAAATTATTATTTAAAAAGCCAAATGCTCTTCAAACATTTAGAGATATTATAAAAAATTTTATTGTTTACTCTGAATATGGAAATAAAGAGATTGAAGAAAGCATAGCTGACTATAAATATGCTGGATTCACTAATCTATCATTGATATTTAATTTTATTCATAGAAGCAGATTATTAAAGCTTTTTACAACTTTTATAATTGGTAAGATTTATAAAAGAAAATTATTTAAAAGAAAGCTAAGAATGAATAAATTACAAAATGGAATATATAAAAAATATTTTGATTATATTAATAACAATTAAATAAATTTTTATGTTTAAAATAATTAGACAGCTATTTGAGGTCCTCACGCCAGCTCAACGAAAGAATTATTATTTTTTGCAGGTCTTAGTTATTCTTATGGCAATCATGGAGATTATAGGAGTTGCCTCAATTGTTCCTTTCATGGCGCTTGTTGGAGATATGGATCAGCTTAATCAAGATTCAATTTTTGGAAGAGCCTACATTGCAAGCGGTATAAATACCGAATTTAAATTTGTACTTATATTAGGTATTAGTGTGCTTGTACTGCTTATAATTGCATCCGCAGTTTCTATCTTTACTATTTGGAGATTAACGAAGTTTGCTCATAAGACTGGCGCAGAATTAGCTGATAGGCTTTACAGTTATTATTTGAATAAGGATTGGCTTTTTCACGCTTCCGGTAACAGCTCTAATCTCACAAAAAAAATTGCAACTGAAACTCTTAGAACAACTCAAGGAATAATAGTTCAGCTTATGCAAATGAATGCCAAAATTGTGCTTGCAATATTTGTAACTATTACTGTTTTTTTCTATGATCCCAAAGTTGCTTTATTAGGATTTTTGATATTCTCAATGGCCTATACTTTTCTCTTCAACATAGTGAAAATTCGCTTACAAAGGAATGGTAAGGTTATATCTGATGTTTATCAAAGGCGTTTTGGCCTCATGAATGAGGGCTTTGGTGGAATTAAAGATATACTGTTACTTGGAAGAGATTTGTATTTCATAGATCGTTTTAGGGAAACTGGAAGAAAATTAGCATATAGCTTAGGAAATAACGCTGCCTTAGCACAAGCACCTAGGTATTTTATTGAATTTGTTGCTTTTGGATCAATTATATTATTAGTGATTTATCTTTTTGTTAGTCATAATGGAGATTTAGGAATAATCATTCCTTCACTTACTGTATACGCTGTTGCAAGTGTAAAAATACTTCCTGCATTTCAACAAATTTATTCCTCAATTGCAGATATTAGAGGAAATATCTCTGCATTCGAATCAATACAACCTGATTTGGCAGATTCACTTAAAACAGACGAATATGTAATTAAGGATAATAAAAAAATATTATCTCCAAAACACAAGATCGCAATTGAAAATGTTTCTTTTAATTATGATGAAAAAGAAGAATTCGCATTAAATAAATTGAATATTGAAATACCAGTAAAAGATGTTATTGGTATAGTTGGCACCTCAGGTTCTGGTAAGTCAACACTCATTGATATTTTTCTTGGCTTAATTAAACCTAAGAAAGGTCATTTGAAGGTAGATGATATTATAATAGATGATCACAACGTAAGGTCTTGGCAAAATAATATTGGTTTTGTAGCTCAGAGCATATTTCTATCTGATAGCAGTATTGCAGAAAATATTGCTTTTGGAATTCCAAAAGACAAAATTGATATTGAAAGAGTAACAAAATCAATTGAACTAGCTCATCTTATGGAGCTTGTTGAGAGCTTTAAAGATGGAATTTATACGAATGTTGGTGAGCGTGGTGTTCAACTGTCAGGAGGACAAAGGCAGCGTATTGGTATCGCTAGATCTTTATACCACGGAGCAGAAGTTCTTGTATTTGATGAAGCTACAAGCTCATTAGATGGCATTACTGAAAAAATGATCATGCAAGCTATTCATGAATTTAGTGGAGAAAAAACTATTATTTTGATTGCTCACCGACTTAAAACAGTTAAACAATGCGATCAAATATTTTTCATGGACAAAGGAAGGGTAATCGATCAAGGAACCTTCAAAGAATTAATTAAAAAAAATAAGCTTTTTAAAAATATGGCCAGCAATGCATAAATTTAGTTAATCTTATATTTTATGAATAAAAAAATACTTATCACAGGAGGCGCTGGCTTTATAGGATCAGCTTTAATACGACATATTATTTCCAATACAGAAAATAGTGTCATCAATGTTGATAAATTAACTTATGCAGGTAACTTAGATTCATTAAAATCTATAGAGAGCAGTAGTAGATATTTTTTTGAGCATTCGGATATTTGTGATCAACATAAAATTGAAAATATTTTTAGAGACTATCAACCTGATATCGTAATGCATTTAGCTGCTGAGTCTCATGTTGACCGTTCAATTGACTCGCCTGCTGAATTTATTAATACCAATATTTTTGGAACATATGTATTACTTGAAGAGTCAAGAAAATATTGGACTTATTTAGAAAATGATAAGAAAGAAAATTTTAGATTCCATCACATTTCAACTGATGAGGTCTTCGGCGATCTTGAGAAATTGGATGAGTTATTTACCGAGGACACACCTTATGCCCCAAGCTCACCATACTCCGCGTCCAAAGCAAGTTCTGATCATTTAGTCAGGGCTTGGCACAGGACATATAAATTACCAATATTAATTACAAATTGTTCTAATAACTATGGACCTTATCAATTTCCTGAAAAACTAATTCCAACAATAATTTTAAATTCTATTGAAGGAAAAAAAATTCCTATATATGGAACTGGTGAACAAGTTAGAGATTGGCTGTATGTAGATGATCACGCGAGAGCACTTCTTCATGTTGCATTGAATGGGAAAGTTGGCGAAACCTACAATATTGGGGGTCATAATGAGATACAAAATATTGAAGTTGTAAAAATTATATGCTCCATTTTAGATGATCTTTTGCCGATAAAGAATAATATATCAAAATATGAAGATCTCATTTCATATGTAGATGATAGACCTGGACACGATAGAAGATATGCCATTGATGCCACAAAGATTTCTAAAGATTTGGGATGGACCCCTGATGAAAGTTTTTCATCAGGTATTAGAAAAACAGTTCAATGGTATATAGAAAATACTGATTGGTGCAATAAAGTTAGTGAAAAAATTAATTCTTATAAAAAAGCGGAGATAAAATCATGAAAGGTATTATCCTGGCTGGCGGAACAGGTTCTCGTCTATATCCAATAACCAAGGTTGTATCAAAACAACTTATGCCAATTTATGACAAACCAATGATTTATTATCCATTATCAATTCTTATGATTTCTGATATCAATGAGATATTAATTATTTCAACTCCTGAGGACTTACCTAGATATAAACAACTTCTTGGAAACGGTTCTGATATTGGAATGAAATTTGAATATGTTGTTCAGCCTTCACCTGATGGTCTTGCACAGGCATTCATTTTAGGTAAAGAATTTATTAAAGATGATGATGTTTGTTTGATACTTGGAGATAACATTTTTTATGGTGACGGTATGAGTGATTTACTTTCAAGTGCTGTAACTAATGTTAAAAATAAAGAAACAGCAACTGTTTTTGGATACCATGTAAACAACCCTCAACAATATGGTGTAGTGGAGTTTGACGGAAATGATAAAGCAATAAGCATCGAAGAAAAACCAAATAATCCAAAAAGTAATTTCGCTATTACAGGACTTTATTTTTATCCAAATGATGTATTAAAAAAGGTTAAGGAAGTTTTACCTTCTGATAGAGGGGAACTTGAAATAACATCGTTAAATCAAATGTATCTAGATGAAAAACGTCTTGAAGTTAAATTAATGGGAAGAGGATATTCGTGGTTAGATACTGGAACTCATAAAAGCTTGCAAGAAGCTTCAACTTTCATTGAATTGATTGAAAAAAGACAAGGTCTTAAGGTTGCCTGTATTGAAGAAATTGCATACAAAAAGGGCTACATCACAAAAGAGCAACTTTTAAAGTTAGCCAAATCAATGGCAAATAATCAATATGGCGAATATTTAATTAGATGTTCTGAGGAAGTATTGTGAAATTTATTCCTCAGTCAATTCCAGAGGTAATTTTGATTGAGCCTGATATTTTTGGAGATGAAAGAGGTTATTTTTTTGAAACTTACAGAGAAGATATGCTTGAGAAAGAAATTGGATACAAAGTAAGGTTTTGTCAGGATAATGAATCTAAATCAACAAGAGGTGTAATTCGTGGATTACACTATCAACTTCCACCATATGGTCAGGCAAAATTAGTAAGAGTTATTGAAGGAAGAGTTTTGGATGTTGCAGTTGATATTCGAAAATCAAGCTCTACATTTGGAAAACATGTGGCCATAGAACTAACATCTCAAAATAAACATCAATTATTTATACCTCAGGGTTTTGCACATGGATTTGTTACTCTTAGCCGTTCTGCTAAATTTGCCTATAAAGTTGATAATTATTACTCACCAAAACATGACAGAGGCATAGCATACAATGATAAAGATCTATCAATTAACTGGAAATTGCCAGAAGAAGATTTAAAGCTTTCAGATAAAGATCGCAATCATCCAACTTTAGCTATTTCGAAAGACATATTTAATTAAAATTATGAGAGTTATCTTAATAGGCAAAAATGGCCAGATGGGAAGGTCTTTTCAAAGCATTGTAGACAAAAAAAAGCAAATTAATAATTTTACTTTTGTTGGTAGAGATGAGCTTGATTTAACTAATGATAATAATATTGACAAATACTTTGACAATAATGACTTTGATTTAATTATTAACTGCGCTGCATATACAAATGTAGATAAAGCAGAGGAAGAGAGTGCTCTAGCTGACCAAATTAATCATTTAGCAGTTCTAAAACTGTCTCAAATTGCAAACAAACATAAAGCAAAATTAATACATATTTCTACTGATTACGTTTTCGATGGCAAGAGTGAAAAACCATATATTGAAAAAGACAAAGCTAATCCTATTAATATTTATGGTAGAACAAAATTAAGAGGCGAGGAAGCTATTCTCAAAACAATGCCTAATAATGCTATGGTAATTAGAACCAGCTGGATTTATTCAAAATATGGAAACAATTTTGTCAATACAATGTTAGATTTAGGTCGAGTAAAAAATGAAATAAATGTGGTTAATGACCAAATTGGCTCCCCAACTTATGCTGATGATATTGCAAATGATATTTTAAAAATTATAGATAATAAAAACTTTATAAATACTATTATGCCAACAGAGATTTATCACTATTCAAATTTAGGAGAGGTTAGTTGGTACGATTTTGCTAAAGAAATATTTAAGATAGCTAAATTAGACTGTAAAGTAAGGCCTATTAAAACTAGCTCTTATCCAACACCAGCTAAAAGACCTTTAAATACGATGTTAAACAAGAACAAAATAGTCCAAGAATTTAAAGTCAGTCTTAATTTCTGGAGAGATTCATTAAAAAAAAATCTTACAAACTAATTTATAATAGACTGGAGGTCTAAAAAAGTGAAAACAATATATATTTTTGGTGGAGGAGTAACAGGTTTAGCATGTGCTTATGAGCTCTTAAAGCATGGTCATAATGTTGAAATTATTGAAAAAAGCTCCACTATCGGAGGATTGGCAAGAACTGAGAGCTGGAAAGGGAAACCAATTGATATGGGTCCTCATATTTACCACACGCCCGATGATGATATTAAGAATTATTTATTAACCGAATTTGAAGGCCTATTTTATGAAAGAGATCATTGGGCTAAAAATTTTAAAAATGGAAAGTTTTATGATTATCCAATATCAAGAGAATTTATTAATAGTCTTCCAAGCAAAACAAGGGACAAAATCAATGATGAGCTATCAAAGGTAAATCCTGATGATTTATCTAAAGCTAATAATTATTATGAATACACAAAAGCACTTGCAGGCGAAACCTTACAAGAACTTTTTTTTACAAAATATCCTGAAAAGCTATGGGGTATTCCGACAAAAGATTTAGATGCAAACTGGGCTCCTAAAAGAGTTCAGATTACTGAAGAACGTCGTGCATTTTATCAAGATCAGTGGAGTGCGGTAGGAAATGAAGGTAGTGGAACAATTTTGAAAACACTTGAATCAAAGGTTATCGCCCTTGGAGGAAAAATTAATTTAGAAGAAAAAATTGAGAAAGTTGAATTTAGTGATAGCAATAATATAAACAAAATTGTTACAGAAAATAGAGAAATTAATCTTATGCCAAAGGATTTGGTAATAAATACAACATCATGTACCAATTTTTCAAGATTAATTGGGTTTGAAACAAACTTGAAATATAGAGGTGTAATATTAGTCATGTTAGAACTTAATACTGCAAAAGTATTACCTGAAGGCGTTGACTTTATATATGTAGATGATGAAAAAATTTTCTTTAACAGGGTGTCTGATCAAAATTCATTTATAAAAGATCCATCATCGGATTCAACTATCATGTGTTGTGAAATAACATATTCACCAAACGACAAATATGATTTGATGGATGAAAAAGAATTATTTAGTAATGTAAAGGATCAATTTGTCGGTTTAGGTTTATGTAAATCAGATCAAATCACCGATTGCAAACTTATAAAGTTACCTGAAGTTTATCCTATGTATGTCAAGGGCTATCAAACAGCTTTAGCTGAGACGCGCGAAAGGTTTGATAAAATTCTTAATCTATATACTTTAGGAAGTCTTGCAGAATTCATATATGCAGATTTACAGATTTTATTCAGCAAGGCTATAGACTTAGCTGAAATTATAAGTGATAAAACATTTAAGATTAATGCAATTGATAAAACAAATCCTCGATTAGACTTTAATAAAGTTGTAAACATAAATCATAAAAGTGTAGGCTCAGGACACGGCGCCTATTTAATTGCAGAGATTGGCCTCAATCACAATGGAAGCATGAGTATGGCTAAGAAGTTAGTTGATGAAGCAATTTCTTCTGGTGCTGATGCAGTGAAACTTCAATCATATAAAACCAAGTATAGAGTGGCAAAACATGGTAAGACTTCAAGATATGTAGAAAAAGTGCTAGGAGTTGAAGAAACTGATTATGAAATGTTAAAAAAATATGAGCTTTCAAAAGAACAAACTATAGAGCTATTTGATTATGCAAAGGGAAGAACTACTATTTTTTCTGCACCATTTGATCTAGAGAGTGCTGACGAACTTGCTGAACTAGATGTCGATTGCTATAAAATTGCTTCTTTTGATCTAGTTAATTTACCTCTTATAAGAAAAGTAGCAGCAACTCAAAAACCTATGATTATATCTACCGGAATGTCATATCTCTCAGAGGTTCAGGACGCTTTAATGGAAGTTGCAAAATGTGGAAATCCAAATGTAATTTTGATGCAGTGCACTTCATCATATCCCTGCCCACCAGAAACTATGAATATTAAGGCGATAGATACCATGAAACAGGCCTTTAATGATTTACCAGTTGGGATTTCTGATCATGTAATTGGAGACATGGTTAGTATAGGTGCAGTGGCTAGAGGAGCAAATATAATTGAAAAGCATTTCACCTTAGACAAAAAAATGGAAGGCCCTGATCACATTCTATCGATGTTACCAGAAGAATTTTCTAACATGAGAGAAAGAGTAAGAATAGTTGAAAAATCCCTGGGCGATGGTATCAAGCAACCATCATCTAGCGAGGTGGCATCAGTAATAAGATTTAGAAAAACGATGTATGCTAAAAATGATATTAAAAAAGGAACTGTCATAAATGAAAATGATATTATTTATACCGCTCCTGCTTATGGAATATATGCAAAATATGAGGATATTGTTTTTGGAAAGATTGCTAATCGAGATATTTCTAAGAATACTCCAATTACATGGGATCTTATTTCTTAATGCGTATGAGCAAAAATTTTTTTAAACAACTCAAAGAAAATATTAATTCTATAAAAGATGGAAATACCAAAACTGTATTCACCATTGCAACAACCTCTAAACAAGAAGCCGAACCATATCTTACACCAATAAGAATCAGTGATATTTTTAACGTATGCGGTTGTGTGATATTTGAACCATCCATCCTAACCGAAATAGTTGATATTATTGATGGTGAGGTAGACTATATTTTTGTAGATAGTGAAAAGAAAATACCTGTATCGATTAATCAAAAACTTAATGTTGTTGAAACTGGAAATCTTTCGAAAATTTGTTTCCAAAAAATAAAAAAATCAAAAATTCTTGAATATAAGCCTAATGACATCACTGTTAATGCAGCATGGTCTTTCTTAAGCCAAAAACTTAATTTTTTAAGTGGCAAAAAAGTCTCAATTTTAGGATCTGGCAATATTGGGAGTAAACTTGCTTTAAAGTTAGTAGAATGCGGAGTCAGTGTAAGCATTCACAGGCGAAACTCATTTAAAGGATATAGTATTTCACAAGGTCTTAATTTTATAAAACCTGAAAATACAGTCTCAAATATAACTTTTCATGAAAATATTTTACAAACTGCTTTTATGTCAGATGTTATTATAGGAGCTTCAAATGGAGTATCTATAATTGATATTGATGTCGTAAAAAGTATTAAAAACGATGCCATGATAGTAGATCTTGGAAAAAATACTCTTACGCAAGACGCAATTCAGTTCGCTTTAAATCAAAACATTGAAATTTATCGTACTGATATAACATCAGCATTTGAAGGATTTATATATGAAGCCATAAAAATGGATCAAATATTGAATAGTTCATATGGAAAAAAAGATTTAGGATACTGCCAAATTGTAGGAGGAGGTTATCATGGTAGTAATGGAGACATTGTTGTTGATAATATATCAAACCCCAAAATAATCTATGGAATTGCTGCAGGTGATGGAAGCATAAAAAGAAAGCTTTCAAACAAAGATAAGGATAAATTAAGCAAATTAAAAAAAGAAATCGCTTTATGATTAATTTTTGCTTTGATCAATTAAGATAATTTTTACAAATTTTTTTAAATAAGAAAATGAAGATAATCGTTATTATTCCTGCAAGAAGTGGAAGTAAGTCATTGCCAAACAAAAATATCCTACCACTTAATGGCAAGCCTCTTCTTTATTACTCAATATCTTACGCATTAAAATCTGAAATGGTTAACAAAGTTATAGTATCCACTGACTCTAATGAATATGCTGAAATTGCAAGAAATTGCGGTGCTGATGTTCCATTCATAAGGCCTGCAAATATGTCAACAGATGATAGTAGGGATTATTCTTTCATGAGACATGCATTAGATTATTTTGATTCAATAGATGAGATTTTTGATATCTATATTTTACTCCGGCCAACATCACCTTTAAGACCAAATGGCCTTATAGAAAGATCGGTTGACATTCTTAATAAAAATCCCAAAGCAACATCCGTAAGAGCAGTTGCAAGAGTTAAAGAACATCCATATAGAGTTCTCGGTATCAATGAAGATGGAAGCATAAGTTCACTTATTAGAGATATACATGAGCCATATAATTTTCCAAGACAAGAATTACCAGAGGCTTACTTTATGACAGGAGACATAGAGGCAGCCAGAAGAGAAACTTTATTAAATGGAAGTGTTTCTGGAAAAAATATGTTTCCAATAATTATAAAACCTGAAGAAAAGATCGATATTGATAATATAGATGATTTCAAAATCGCTGAAGAAAAACTAAAAAATTTATAATATTTCAGTAAGTCAATAGATTCAAAATTTAGAGATATTAATCATATAAATGATAAGAATTTTTAAAGACATCCTTATTTCTATGCATTATTTCTTAAAGCTTATATTTATAGGCAAAAGTTATGATGTAGTTTTTGTAAGTTCATCATTCTTCAATAGAGGAGAAGGTGGAGAGAATACTCTATTAAAACCAATGATTGAAAGTTGTATCAAGAATAACTTAAGTTACTTAATTTTTGAGGATACAGATGTCAAAGGCATATACAAAAACTTTTCTAGAAATAGTCAAGCAATTAAATTTGACTTTATTACGATTATTCAGATAATTTTAAGAAAAATCTTTAACTGGAAAAGCAGAAATAATTTATCAAAAGATCAAGTATTTTTAAACGAATTAAAGATTTCTAAAATCCTTAAAAAAATATTTTTTAGAAAATTTCATTCAAAGATTTATATTACCTTATTATGGAATAACATAACATTGTGGAGATGCATTGATCCTAAAGCATGTATTATGGACTATCAACATGGAATCATATTTGATGGGCATGAAGAATCAATCAAACATGGAAAGCCTCCAATAATAAAGCAGCTCAATAATATCATTACACTTGTATACGGAGATGTTTTTAAAAATATTCTTATAAATAATGACGCCACGGGATTTTATAGTAAAAAAAATGTTATTACAGTAGGCCTAAAAAAAGAATTATATACTCTAAAGAAATCGCAAGATAACATTAAAAAAATATTATTTACTTTGCAGATTGTTCCAGATTGGGAAAATAAAAATATTAATGAGTTATATGTTGATATTGTTGAAAATCTAATACGAAGCAATGTTGAATATTTATCAAATAATAATTATGAAATTATTTTTAGAAATCATCCAAGATTCACAGATAAAACATGCCCAAATGTTAATTTAAATTATGATTTTATAAGCTTTGATAATAAAACCTCAATCAATGATCTAATTGATAATGTTTACATTCATATGACTTTCCACTCAACTTCAACTTTAGATGCAGCAGCATCAGGAACTCCGACAATTTTAATTGATATGCATAATCATTTCTCACCAAATGAAATATACTTGAAACAATATAAGTATCCATTTGAGGATTTGGTAATAAGAAATCAAGAAGATTTCAGGAATATATTAGATTTATTAAATAATAAACAGATTTATAATAAAAAATGTGAAGATATCTATAAATGGTCAAAAGGAATCTACCATGATTTTGATATGTCTGCCTTTAAAAATCTTTTGATAAAAAATTTAGATAATAAATAACGAAGATATCAAGAAAGGGGAAAAAATATCAACAAAAAAACAAGTGTAATTATTACAACATATAATGATGCTGAATTTTTAAAAAGATCAATTCCTTCAGTATTTAATCAAAGTCTTAAACCCTTAGAAGTCATAATTATTGATGATGGTTCTCTTAATGATAA
>MDSZ01085576.1_pt1 | contig 13841 bp, 9 predicted proteins | sample 811201 | NCBI WGS metagenome assembly MDSZ01 (sample SAMN05326647, study PRJNA326480) | marine metagenome | isolation source: seawater | place: Indian Ocean: North | collected 2010
AACTATTTTTTCATATTTTTAACAGGTTCAATTGCTATATGTGCAATGATCCTTCCAGGGATTAGTGGTTCATTTATATTGCTTTTATTTTCAAAATATGAATTTATTATCAATTCAATAAAAGAATTCAAAATTGATGTTTTAATTGTTTTTGCAATGGGATGTATAGTCGGTTTACTTTTATTCAGCCGTTTCTTGTCTTATTTGTTTAAAAATTATAAAGATTATGTTCTATCTTTACTTTCTGGATTTTTATTCGGTTCATTGTTTAAAGTTTGGCCATTTAAATTAATTCTTCAAACAAGAATCAATAGTGATGGTATTACAGAACCCTTTATTACTAGACCTGCATTACCAAATGCTGGCAACTCTGAAGAAATTATATTTTTTATTTTGTTTTCTCTTTTTGGATACTTATTAATATATTTTTTACAAAAGAAATCAGTACAAGAAAACAAAGAATAATAAGTGATTAAGATTAAGTTATGAGATTAGGATTACCCGAATTACTAATAATACTGTCAATCTTACTATTGCTTTTTGGAGCAAAAAGATTACCTGGATTAGCTAAATCATTAGGAAAGTCAACAAGAGAGTTTAAATCAGGTTTAGAAGAAGAATAGCGGTAATGAAGAAAATTAATTTACTGCTACTAATATTTTTATTTTCATGCAGTCAAGGTGCAGCGGAAGAATTTCAAACAGGTGAGGAAGTATATGAAGCAAGGTGTAGTTCATGTCATGGGGCAAACCTAGAAGGAAGGGTTGGTCCCAGTATTGATTCAAATTCAGCATCAGCTTCTATGCCAGATGCTTATTGGGTTCAAACTATAACTAAAGGTAAAGGATCTATGCCTTCTGTAAGGTTAAGTGAAACAGAAGTACAACTTGTAATTGAATATATAAAATCTAAGTATTAAATCTTCCGGTATCTTTGTTTAAATGTTTAAGTGTATCAAATGGTTTTTCTAACTCTGACAAATTTTCTATCCGCCATTTCCAATTATTCTCTTTTGTTCCTGGTAAGTTAAACCTTGCCTCTGCCCCAAGCCCTAATAGGTCTTGAACATTTGTAATAGCCAGCTTGCATGGAGATTGCCAGATTAATGATATAAAGTTCCATACTTCCGAATCAAATTGAAATTTACTTTGATTGTTATAAAGTTTAAAGTATTCAACCTGTTCTTTATTAGTTTCTAAAAACCACTGTTTTATTGTAGGGCTATCATGTGTACCCGTATAGGCAACAACGTTCTTACTCCATTCATTTGGATGAATTTCATTATTATTTTCTTTTTCAGGAATTCTTTGTTGCAATATTTTCATTCCTGGAATATTGAATTTGTTTAATATTTCATCAGTTTCCTTAAGTTCTACACCTAAATCTTCTGCAAGTAACTTATCAAAATTTACATCTTTAGATACTATATTAAAAAAGGTTTTCCAAGGTCCGTCTCTCCAGTGTCCATTTAATGCAGATTCAGCAAAAGGTATTGCCCAAAATTGGAAAAATCCTACAAAATGATCTATACGTAAGTAATCAAAATTTTGTAAATTTTGATTTAATTTTTGTTTCCAGTATTTGTAATCATCTTTTAAATGTTCTTCCCATTTATATAAAGTAGTATTCCAGATCTGTCCATCAGTAGTAAAATCATCAGGAACTGCACCAGAAACAAATTCCATATTATATTTATCATCAAGATCAAAAAGATTTTTGTTAAGCCACACATCAGCAGAATTATGGTTTACATAGATAGGGATATCTCCAAGTACAGAAATATTTTTATTGTTTGCATAAGATTTTAGTTTTTGCCACTGCTGATTAAATTCGAATTGAAGAAAAAGATGTTTAGCAAATATATTCCTATATTTGGATACAACCTCATCGAACAATTTATCACTAAAATCTAAATATTCACTATCCCAGAGATTCCAGCTTTTATTAAATGCTTCACTTAGAGTAATGAAAGTTAAGTGTTTTTTTATTAATTCATTATTTAAAAACTTTTGGTACTCAGGATCATCTATATTAACTAGTTTTGCAATATTGTTAAAAACATGATTTTTACAACTGTATACTTTTTTATATTCAACTTCAGAATTAGATAAACCAGAAAATTCATTCAGGACATCTTTACTAATAATTTCGTTGTTTAAATCATCAAGGGAAATAATATATGGGTTTCCAAGGATTGATGATTGACTTGAATAGGGGGAATATTCAATGTTGTCAGTAAAACCTAAAGGCAATACTTGCCAAACTTTTGTACCTGAGCTACTTAACATGTCAACAAACTCGTAACTCTTTACTCCAAAATCTCCAATTCCGTATTTACTAGGAAGAGAAGTCGGATGAAATATTATTCCACTGCTTTTATTTATTTCCATAACACTTTATATATAGAGTATATAATACTTTTTTAAGGTTAAATTATTGTTTTATGGTAGAAGAACATAGTCCGGAATTCAAAGATGCTGGAGAAAAGCAGAAAATAGACTTTTTTAAGGGTGATGTCCACCTAGGTCATTATGATTTTCGTTTTGATTTCAAAGACAAAAAGCACTTCTCTATTTCAAAAGAGGGAAAAGGCACATTTAGAGTTCATTCAGAAAAAAATATTCAAAAAATGTGGATACTTCTTGAAGATAATGACTTCAGACCCCTTGAATTAAAGAAATATGCTGAAACTGAACGGTTTATTTTCTGGGTAGTTGAAATTAACTTCATGTCGGAAATTGCTAAATTTAGTTTTGCTGCCACTACTGATGATAAATTAAATATTTATTTTGGAACTAGCGGAGTTGCTAATTTTATATCTCCTTCTGAGAAATGGATTTATGATGTAAATAATTTCTCAAGACATGTGGTGCCTGACTGGGTTTATGGATCAGTTATGTATCAAATTTTTCCTGAAAGATTCGCAAATGGAAAAGAAAGTTTAAATCCCGAAAATACAGTTGAGTGGGGTAGTGTTCCTACAAGATTAGATTTCCAAGGTGGGGATCTTTATGGTGTTATTGACCATATGCAATATATACAAGACCTAGGAGTTAATATCCTTTACCTGAATCCTATCTTTTTATCCTCAAGCACTCATAGATATGATTCATGGGATCATTTTAAAGTAGACCCTATTTTGGGTGGGGATGAAGCTTTAAAAGAATTAATTGATGAAGCTCACAAGAGAGAGATGAAAGTTGTTCTTGATTGTTCCCTAAATCATGTTCATCCAAGAAATTTTGCTTTTCAAGATATAGTAAAAAATGGAGAAAAGTCAAAATATATAGATTGGTTTACTGTTTTTGATTTCCCTGTTCGGTTGATTCATAGACCTCATTTATATTCAAACACTTACAAAGTTGGCTGGGATGGTAACGAGGATGAATACAAAAGGTATCTTGAAGAAAAAACTTTTAAAGATGTAAAGCTACCAATAGAAGTAAGAGATGATGATGGACCTATAGTTGAAACTACATATAAAGCGTGGTGGGGTGTGCCAGATATGCCAAAAGTAAATCTTGAAAATGCAGATGCAAGACAATGGGCATTAGATGTTACAAAGCATTGGATCGAAAATTTCAATATTGATGGCTGGAGAATGGATGTAGCTAAAGAATTAGATTTTTCTTTTTGGAAAGATTTTCGTCAAATTGCACATAGTGCTAATAAAGATGTTTTATTAATTTCTGAGATATTTGGAGATACTTCACAATGGCTTCAGGGTGATAGGTTCGATGGAACCATGAATTATTCCTTCAGAGAGACAATGACAGATTTTTTTGCTACAAGAAGGATTGGAACAAAAGAATTTGCTGACTCATTAGCTAACTTATATTCAATGTATTCATTTGAAGCCCTTTCCTCATGTCAGAATTTGTTAAGCTCACATGACGTAAATAGATTTTTAAATTTAGCTGAACATAAGAGAGATGCAATTTTAGGTGCAATTTTTATGCAAGCAACTTTTCCAGGTATTGCTGGAATTTACTATGGAGATGAAGTTGGGTTAGGAGGAGCTGGTGATCCTTTTAATAGAGAGCCATTTCCATGGCATGATGAAGAATCTTGGGATGCAAATATATTATCTTACACAAAGGAATTAATGAATCTTAAAAACTCAACATCAATATTGAGGTTTGGTAGTTTTGAGTTATTAAATGTTCAAGATGATATTGTATGTTTTAGAAGATCTTTAGAAAATGAATCAATGCTTTGCTTAGTCAACAGAGATAGAAGCACAAAAGATATTAAAATTCCCACTACTGCTGAGAGTATTACTATTGTCCATGGAGATGTTGAAGCTAATATAGATGAAAAAAATGTGATAATCTCCAATACTTCTGGTGAAATTGGAATAATTATACAAGAACAATAAAAAATTAGATAAATCTATATAACAAAAATCTTAAATGAGAATCAATTATTTTTTATCCTGCTATATTTCCTATTGGAATTATATAAATTTTAAAAATTCTATATAAACGAAAGGTACTAAATTGAAAAAAAATAAATTACGTTTAATCGTATTTTTATTATTGTTTTCTTTGGTAGCTACTGCTTGTGGAGGGGGATCAGATGAAGAATCTGTTGAAGCCCCAGAAGCAACAGAGGCACCTAAAGAGACACTTGCAGCACCTGCTACTACAGCACCACCACCTGAAGTAATTGTGGTTTGGGCGGAAGAAAAAGTAGCAACAGCTTTAGCTCCATTAGTAGGAGCATATGAAGCTGCAGCAGGAGTTGATGTAGAGGTTGTTATATATGACTTCGGAGCAATAAGAACAGATGTTCAAACTGCTGGTCCAGCCGGAGAGGGTCCTGATGTATTTTTAGGAGCACATGACTGGGTAGGCGAGTTAGCAGCAAATGGTGTTGTTGCACCTATGGACCTCGGATCTATTGCTTCTGATATTTTTGATGTTGGAATTACAGCATTTAGTTATGGTGGAAATGTATATGGTTTCCCATATGCTACCGAAGCTATTGCTATGTTTTATAATGCAGATTTAGTGGATTCAGTCCCAACTACTTGGGAAGAACTTAAAACAACTTGTGACTCAGCTGGTGTTGAGTTATGTGTTGGAGCACCAGGTGGTGGAGGGGGCGGAGACGCTTACCACAACCATCCATTTGTAGCTTCTTCAGGGGGTTATGTTTTTGCTTCAGAAGGAGGTTTCGACGCTTCTGATGTTGGTTTAGATAATGCAGGAGCTATCGCTGCAGCAGAATATCTTGATGGACTTGTAAAAAATGGCACAGTAGCATCCACAGATTATGGTGGCTCTATGTCTGCTTTCCAAGAAGGTCGTTCAGTTTATTGGATGACTGGTCCTTGGGCTAGAGGTGATGCTAGCGCTGTAAATTATGGTGTAGGACTTATACCAGAATTTGATGGCAATCCAGCTACACCGTTTGTTGGAGTAAGAGGAGCTATGATTTCATCATTTAGTGAAAAACAAGTATTAGCTCAAAGCTTTATTCTTGACTTTTTTGCAACTGTTGAAGTACAACAAGCTATGTATGAATCAGATCCAAGATTACCAGCAACAAAATCACTTTTTGCTGTAGTTGAGTCTGCTGATCCAATAGCAGCTGTATTTGCAGCTAGTGCAGCAAATGGTATTCCTATGCCTAATATTCCAGAAATGGGAAATGTATGGGGACCAATGGCTGACGCTTTGTTAGTAATTAGAGACCAATCATATGGTACTAATGAAGAAACTGGCGTTACAATAAGCAATGCATCTGATGCAATGAAATTAGCAGCTGAACAAGTAAGAGCTGCAATTGCTGGAGGTTAATTTTTAATTAATCAATTTAAAATTGGGGCTCAATTGAGCCCCAATTTTTTTAATGATATATTTAAGTATGAAACTATCAAAAATTATTCGATACAGTTTACTAGCTCTTTTCAATGCTTTAATTGTTTACGCTTTGCCATTAACCATAGCTTTTGAGTCTTGGTTTTTGTTAACTTTAATTATTCTTATTGGATTTTTAGTAAATCTTGTTTATTTTTCAGATAGGTTTCTACCAATGAAATGGATTCTTCCTGGTATGATTTTTATGATTTCTTTTGTGGTTTTTCCTGCTGTTTACAATACATTTGTTTCTTTTACTAATTGGTCTACTGGTCATATTTTAACAAAGCAACAAGCTGTTAATGTTTTAGAATCAAGAACATATACACCAGATGATCAAAAGGGTATTGAGTTTGATATGCATATTTTTCAAGATAATAACTTAGAATATTTTTATCTTGCTTATTTAAATGATGAAAATATTTTATTTGGTAAAGCAGTAACAGAGGAAGAAATATTCACATCTTCCTATGCTACTCATGAACCATCTCTTTTAAAGGATGGGAAAGTAGTTACTCCAGAGGGTTTTTATTTGTTATCAGGAAAAGAACAAATTGCAAATTCAAAACAACTTCAAGATTTATCTTTAGTTATAAATCAAAATACAAGAGCAAAGCTTTATAAAATTTCTGTTTTCGGTTCTTCAACTGGTCGTTTGTCTTCTACATCACAGTTATATTCTTACAATAATGAAACAGATGTATTAACTGACAATTCTACAAATACTTTATGCCCTGCTGTAAATGATAATTTTGTATGTAATGGAATAGAAATAGATCCCGGATGGAGAGTTTTTGTTGGTTTTGAAAATTATGAAAAACTTTTTTCAAATCAACGCATTAGAGGACCTTTAAATATAGTAACTAAATGGACTTTTCAGTTTGCTCTTCTAACAGTTTTTTTAACATTTTCTGTAGGTTTATTTCTAAGTGTTGTTTTAAATAAGGAAGGTTTAAAATTTCAGAGGATATATAGATCAATATTTATTCTGCCTTATGCTATCCCTGCATTTGTATCAGTATTAGTTTGGAAAGGGCTATTAAATCCTGATTTTGGAGTAATAAATTCATGGTTAGCTCCTTTATATGAAATATTTGATATTGAACCAATTAAATGGTTAAAGACTAAGGAGAGTGCAAGGTCCGCCGTCCTTTTAGTAAATACTTGGTTAGGTTTTCCTTATATGTTTTTAATTACAACTGGTGCTTTGCAGTCAATTCCAAAAGAGTTAATTGAAGCTGCAAAAGTAGATGGAGCAACCACTCTTCAGGCTTTTTGGAGGATCACATTTCCCCTTTTAATGGTTTCTATTTCACCATTATTAATTGGATCTTTTGCTTTCAATTTTAATAATTTTACTTTAATATTTTTACTTTCTGGTGGAGGTCCTCCAGTTATTGGTAGTGAGGTTGCAGTTGGTTGGACTGATATTCTTATATCATTTACATATAAATTGGCCATTTCAGGTGGTAGGGGTAATTTATTCGGTCTTGCATCTACTGTTACTATTATAGTATTTGCAATTGTTTTAATTATTTCAGCACTTTCATTTAGATATACAAAGAGACTAGAGAGGATATATGGAAACATATAATTTTATTAAATGGTTTAAAGAGTTTGGATGGAGACATCTAGTGGCTTTGACATTTGTTGTTTTTGCTATTTTTCCAATTTTATTTGTAGTAACTAATTCTTTTGCAGATTTTGCTAATTTAACAAACTCTAAACTTATCCCGAGCTCATTTACATTAAAGCATTATAAATTACTATCAAGTGACCCATTAATACCATATTTTAAATGGCTTTATAATACTTATAAAATATCCATAATTGCTGCTCTATTTAATGTGTTATTAGGGACTCTTGCAGCTTATGCATTTTCTAGGCTTCAATTTAAAGGAAGAAGGGCAAGTTTATTAACCTTAGTTATTGTACAAATGTTTCCTTCTTTTTTAGCTTTTGTCGCAATTTATTTATTATTTTTTCAAATCAGTGATGTTGCTCCAATAATTGGTTTAGGTACTCATTTTGGTTTGATTCTCGTCTACCTTGGAGGTTCTATAGGTTTTAATTCTTGGTTAATAAAAGGATTTATGGACACAATATCACCATCTTTAGATGAAGCCGCAAAAGTTGATGGAGCTAGTGAATTTGAAATTTTTACCAAAATTATAGCTCCATTGGCAAGACCTATACTTGTTGTTATCTTTGTAATTACTTTTATAGGTATCTATTCTGATTTCATACTTGCTGCAATATTCTTAAAAGATAAAAATTTATGGACTGTAGCAGTTGGCATTAATACTGTTTTTGTAGATGATTTTAATGCAGATTGGGGAGTTATAGCTGCTTCCTCTGTTATTGCTGCTACTCCAATTGCAGTTTTATTTGTTTATTTTCAGAAACAAATTACAGGTGGTTTAACTGCGGGATCAGTAAAAGGTTGAATCTGTTTATATGAAAAAAGGGCTGTTGGTTTCGTTATTACTTCTATTTTCCTGTAGTCAAGCAAGTACAGAACTGCAAGATAAAAATATTTTAGAAACAATTGAAATTGAATCTTCAATTGAAGAATTTGAAGAAGAGCCTGACCTTTACGTAATGTTAATGTGGCATCAACATCAACCATTTTATACAAAAAACGAGGACGGATATTACACAAGGCCATGGGTAAGAGTTCATGCAACAAAAGACTATCTTGATATGGTTGAGTTAGTTGCAGACTATCCAGACATGAAAGCAACATTCAATTTAACCCCAGTTTTATTAAGACAGCTAGAAGATTTTTCAAATGGTGCGAAAGATTTGTATTGGTATTATACAGAAATCAATGCTGAAATTTTAACTCAGGAAGACAAAGAATTTATTGTTTCACGTTTTTTTGATACAAATCCAAAAGTAATTGCGAAATTTCCACGATATGTAGAACTCAGGAATACAAATCAAGACTGGTCTTTATGGACAGATCAAGATTTCAGAGATTTACAAATTTTGTTTAATTTAGCATGGACAGATCCAAAATATTTAGCACAAGAACCTTTGAAAAGTCTTGTTAATAAAAGTAGAAATTTTACTGAAGATGATAAATTTGTTCTTTTGAATGAACATTCAAAACTAATAGCTAAAGTTATCCCAACACATGCTGAGCTATGGAAGACTGGACAGATTGAAATAACTACTACACCTTATGCACATCCAATTCTTCCTTTAATTTTTGATACTAACTTGGCAGCAGTAGGAGATATTGGTGCTGAGTTACCAACAAACAGATTTAATAAACCAACAGATGCTGCAATTCAAGTTGAAAAAGGTCTGAATTTAGCTGAAAGGCTTTTAGGCCAAAGGCCTACAGGAATGTGGCCAGCAGAAGGAGCTGTTTCTCAAGAAGTGTTAGGTATGTTTGCTAAGGAAGGTATTAAGTGGATTGCTACAGGTGAACATGTTTTGTCAAAGTCTTTAGACATACCAACTTTCAAAAGAAGTACAAAAGGTATTGTCACTAATCCGGAAGTGCTTTATACCCCATGGTATGGTCAACTAAATAGACAGGATGACGTTGCTATCTTCTTTAGGGATTTATCTATTTCTGATCAGGTTGGATTCACTTATAGTGGGATGTCACCTGAGATGGCAGTTAATGACATGATGAAGGCATTAGAATCTGCAAGAGAAGTAAGTGTGACAATGGATAGACCTCTAGTTGTCTCAATTGTATTAGATGGTGAGAACGCATGGGAGCACTATCAAAATGATGGTATAGATTTTCTAAGTTTAATGTATGAAACCCTTACAACAACAGAGTGGCTTAAAACAACAACACCAAATGAGTATATTGAGAAATATGGTTCTCAAATCAAAAAATTAGATAGAGTATTTCCTGCGTCATGGTTTCAACCAAATTTTGCTACCTGGATAGGAGAGACAGAAGAAACCTATGCATGGGACTATCTACAAAAAACACGCGCTTTTTATGACAGATCAAATGCATCTGGTGAATACACAGAAGAACAGCTTGAAAAAGCATTTGATTACATGTTATTAGCAGAAGGATCCGACTGGTTCTGGTGGTATGGCAGTGACCAATCAAGTGGAAATGATGATTATTTTGGTTCAGCATTTAGAAATCTCCTAAAGAATGTTTATACATCACTTGATGAAAAACCACCTACATATCTAGACATTCCAATTATTTCTCCTGTTGCTCAATTATTTGATAAGCAATCAGACTCAATTTTGGATTCAAATCAAGCTTTACTTATCAATGGGTTAACTAATACAGATATATGGAGTGATGCAGGAGTAATAGAGACTTCAGATATAATTTCAAGAATACAATATAGATTTTCAGATGAACATTTGTATATTTCTATCCAAAAATCCTCTTCAGCAATGCAGGAATCTAACCCTTGGATGAATACTGATTTAGATATCTATTTAGAAAGTCCATCTAGAACGAAGATTAGAAGATCCTCTGTTCCATTTAAAGATGGTGAAATTTCAAATCAAGAGTTTTTAGGAATTGAAACTACTCAAGCAATATTTCACTTTGGTGAAAAGCTTAATAATGGTTCTTACTTCACATGTACAAAAAGAGATTTACCTAATGAGGGAAGTGTTAAAGAGGAACCTTTTTCTACAGACTGCTTAACTAAAGAAACTACAGAAGTTTCTGCTTCTGGAAATGAACTTTATTTAAAAATTCCACTTAGTGAACTAGGTTCACTTAGCTTTGGAGATAAGATAAAACTTCGACTTTATTCAGATATCTTTGATAGTTATATTGAGCCTTCCAGACCCCTTGCGTTATTTGTTCCGGAAGTTTCAAATGTTGATCTATTTTTAGATATAAAAGATCCAATTAAAGACGACTATGGAGAAGGTTCATACACTTACCCAACTGATGGTGTATTCATACCTGGAAGCTATGACTTAGAAGGCTTCTCAGCAGGTATTGCAGATGGATATCTTGTAATGAATTTTGATATTTTAAGTGCTTTAAAAAATCCATGGGGTTCTCCAAGGAGCCTGTCTGTCCAGACTATTGATGTGTATATTGACAAAGACTTTGGTTCTAACACTGGAGTAAAAGAATTAGGTAATTATAGATTTGCAAAAATGCCAGATGGATCTGGTTGGGAGTATCATATTGTTGTTGAAGGTTGGGAACCACAAATTTGGAAATCTCTTCCTAGTGGAGAAAAAGAGCTTGTAACTAATCAATTTGATATAGTAGTCGTTCCAGATAAGGGAGTGATTGTTGTAAAACTAGATATTGAAAATCAATTAGGTGGTGGTAGTCCAGAAGATTGGCACTACGGTGTAATTTTATTATCACAAGATGGTTATGGTCCTAATGGTTCAAGAATTAGAGAAATTAACCCATCTGCAGAGCAATATAGGGGCGGAGGTGCACCTAATGTCATTAACCATCCAAATATTTTTGATGCAATATATCCAGAAGCTGGTGTTCAGGAGGAACTATTGAGTTCTTATTCTAATTATTCCGGCTCGATTGATGATATCCCATTAGAATCTTTAGCCAGTATTCCTTTAGTAAATAAAAATTCATAATTTTTATCAAATTAGTTAGTTAATTTGAAATATATTAATTAATATTTTATATATACAAATTTGAGGAGATATGACAAATAATTTACATTCGTTTCTAAGAGATCAAGAAAAAGAAATAACAGCTGCTATTGAAGGTAAAACTTTAATAGATTTTATAAATAGAAATGCAGAAGAGTATGGGAATTATCCAGCATTGAATACACCTGCAAATGCTGAATACTCTGCTTGGGATGCAATGTCTTGGTCTGAATTAAGAGAAGAGGTAAAAAATCTAGCTTCTGGGATGATCGACTTAGGGTTGAACCCAGGAGACATGGCTTTTATTATGTCTAATAATATTAAAGAGCATAATATTGCTGATTTAGCAATTGTGTATAGTGGAGCTACTCCTTCAACAATTTATAAACAATTAAAGTCAGGACAAATTGAATATGTTGCAAATTTAATGGAAGCAAAAATTGCTGTAGTAGGTGATCTTGAGTTATTTGAAGAGGTTGATGCTGCAAAAAAGAATAGTCCTAAATTAGAATATATAGTTTTAATTGAAGGGTATGAGGAAGTAAAAGATAAAAACTATGTGGTGAGTTATCACGAATTAATTCAGAAAGGTAAAGAAATTAATGAAAAAGATGATTCTAAACTCCAAACTGCAATTGATACTGTTACTCCAGAATCTCTAGCCTGTTTAATTTTTACTTCGGGGACTACTGGAAATCCTAAAGGTGTGATGATAACTCACAAAAATGTACTTTGGACAATTCAAAGTTTATTTTCAGAAATGATACCAGCATCTCAATTTCCTAGAATAGTTTCTTACTTGCCAATGGCACATATAGCAGCAAGAGCTGGAGACCATTACCAAGCAATATATAGAACTGGCCAGGTGTTTCCTGTTCCTCAATTAGAAGATATGGCTGCTGCACTTCCTACAATACAGCCCTCTGTTTTTATTGCTGTGCCACGAGTTTGGGAAAAGTTTCAAGCTGGCTTATTAAATAAAATTAACGAATCTGATAAGAAGGACCTAGCTTTAAAGGCTATTGATAATGCTTTAGAGAGAGTTGAGTATGAACAAAGAGGAGAGAGTGTTCCCTTAGGTGTAAAAATAAAAGATAAGATCTTTAAAAAGTTAGTCTTTAAAAAATTTAAAGATGGATTAGGTATTTCTAATACAGAATATTTCGTAACTGCCGCTGCAGCTATGAATCCAGATTTACAAAAATGGTTTCATGCAATAGATATAAATGTTACTGAGATATATGGAATGACAGAAAATACTGGGCCTACAACAATTGGTGTTGCAGAAAACGCACAAGCTTTTATCAGTGCAAAATTAAAATCAAATGGTGTAGAAGTACCAAAGGTTCTTAATCCTATTGGTAAAGTAGGAATTCCAATAGCTGGTACAGAAGTAAAGATATTGGATGATGGAGAATTATGTCAGAGAGGACCACATGTCTCACAAGGCTACTACAAAGCGGAGAAAGAAACGAAGGAATCATTCGATGGGGATGGTTGGCTCCATACTGGTGATTTAGCTGAAATTGATGATGATGGCTATGTAAAGATTATAGGTCGAAAAAAAGAAATATTAATTACATCAGCAGGCAAGAATATAGCCCCTGTAGAGGTTGAGGATCTTGTAAAACCGCACTCATTAATTGGCCAGGTATGTGTTGTTGGGGATGGCAAAAAATATATAACAGCTTTAATTGTTCTTGATGGTGATGGTGGAGCAGAAAAATGGGCTGAAGAAAATGGAGTTACTTATGATATAAGCTCTATGTCAAAGAATGAAAAAGTAATTTCTGCTGTTCAAGAACAAGTAGATCTTGCAAACAGTAAAGTGGCACAAGTCCAGCAAATTAAAAAGTTCACAATATTAGAAAATGAATGGACCGATACTAGTGGAGAGTTAACTCCTACTTTAAAACTAAAAAGGAATGTAATAGCTGAAAAATATAATGATCAAATTGAATCAATGTACAAGGAGGATTAAAGATGGCTCAAGTATCATTTGAAAATAAAACTGTAATTGTAACTGGGGCAGGAAACGGTCTTGGGAAGTCCTATGCGATTGAATTTGCAAAAAGAGGAGCAAATGTAGTAGTCAATGATTTAGGAGGTGCTGTAGATGGCTCTGGTTCAGCAAACTCACCAGCGGACGAAGTTGTTGAAGAAATAAAAAATAATGGTGGTAATGCTGTAGCTAATTATGATTCTGTAGCCTCGAAAGAGGGGGGAGATTCAATAGTTAACTCGGCTATAGAAACTTTTGGTGGGCTTCATGCTGTTGTAAACAATGCTGGGATATTAAGAGATAAAAGTTTTGCAAAGATGACAGAAGAAGATTTAGATGCAGTACTTGATGTACACCTAAAAGGGACTTTCTTTGTTTGTCAACCT
>MDSZ01259515.1_pt1 | contig 13841 bp, 2 predicted proteins | sample 811201 | NCBI WGS metagenome assembly MDSZ01 (sample SAMN05326647, study PRJNA326480) | marine metagenome | isolation source: seawater | place: Indian Ocean: North | collected 2010
AAAAATTCTCGTGATTTTTTTAATCTTCTTAATAATAAAAAGTTATAAGACCAATAAATATTTTCATTTTTAGGAGTATACCATTCAATTTTAAGGTAATTATCTTTGCTAGGTCCAAGTCTTTCATCAACAATAGGTTCTAATAATGGTTTTGGTGGTGGTGTAGTAAAATAAAATGAATTATTTGCAGGGTTAATAACTTCTTGATTTCCAATTAATATAAAATATTCATAAGTCATATTTTCTTCTATATTTGCATCTTCAAATAAAATTGTTTCTGGATATTTAAATTTTTTTGAATCTCCTGTAAGTTTAAATAGTGGGATTTTTTTTACAAATTCTGTTAAGTAAATGTTATCCATATTATCTGGTTTTGAATAATTTAGCTTTAAATTATTTGAAACATTACCAGGTTTATCAAATAATATGATTTGGTCATTATCATAATCATTAACTTTATCAGATTTTAAGTCTATAAATACATTGTATTTTATTTTTTTAAACACCGATTTACTATTATCACCAAATATAAAATAGTCTAAACCAAAATCACCATTGATTAAATCTAAACCACTTAAAGGTATACCTCCTTCATTGACATTACCACCAACTAATGCATAAAAAATAATATATCTAGAATTAGAATAATCTTTACCTATTTCAATTTCTTCATATTGAAAACAAGATTCATCATTATTATTTGATACACACAGGGGATTTCTATTATTAAATATTTTATTTTGTTCCATTACACTTCCTAATTTGTAAATATCATAAACTAATAATTTTCCAAATTTTGGTTTTGATTTAATATTATAAATAATTTTAGAATTTTTTGGAATAAATAATTGTATATATTGATTTTTTTTTAAAGTTATATGTCTTGTATTTCCATCTTTTGTTCTGTAATGTTTTTTTTTCAATACAAATGCGTATAAAGGATTATAACGTTGAGTATCATTATATAATTCACTAATACTTGCATATGAAATTTTAAAATTAATATTCTTATTATTGAAATTATACTCTCTATCAATAAAATCAGTATCAACATTATAAGGTATTGTAGTTATTTTAATCTGATTAGTGCTCATTTTACTTATTCCAGTATAATTATATTGGTTTACTAAATATAAATATGTTGTATTTGCTTTAATACCTGCACCTTGCCAATCTTCATAATTATACAATACTTTATATTTTTTTCTATTTTCCAAATTAAAAATATTATAAACTTCATCTCTATAATTTTTATATATATCAAAATTAGTATTATCATTTGGATAATCTGAACCTGCATTTATAAAAATATCTTTTTCTTCTGGTTTTATTTTTTGAATATTTTCTACATCAACATCTAATTTGGAATCGCCTATTAAATCTTTTGTTGACCAATAATTATTTGGATTTTTTATATTATAAGCATCAATAATTTTATATGATAAATTCATATCATTAAAATTTAACTTAATAGAATCTAAATCTGATGAATCAATTAAATAATTAAATAAAAATTCATGTGACATTTTATAAATAGGTTCTTCTTTTCCTTTTGATAAATTGAATCTTTGTAAAAGTATCCTAAATCTATTTAATTGATCTGGTAAATTATAAATTTTATTTTTCAAATCAACATCCTGTAATACTTCTTTTCTAATTTTAATTGGTATAACAATTGTATTCAATCCAACTTTATGTTTTTCAACACTAAATATATCACTTAACTGTGAGTTATCATCATCTTGTTCTGCAATAGAATTAAATTTAATTTTATTATTATTATTTAATATTGAAAATCCATTATCCTTATTAGATAATACTATAAAACCTCTATCATCTATTCTAATTTTTACTGTTGAAGCAGGCACTTCTTCAAAATAATATACTGGTTTATATTTCAAATTAATTTTACCATTTACTTCTTCTTCTAACATAGGAGTATAAACTGTTATCTGTTTATTAGTAAGTTCTGATTCTTTATAATGTAAAATATATACAATACCTAAATTTTTATTAACAGTTATTGATAATGGTGCAAATAAATTATTATTTTCAGTTCCCTCATTTAAAAATCTATAAAACCTAAATCTTAATTCACCTGAAGCAACTATTTTATTTCTGAAGATACTTACTCTATCATTTCCCATATCTGTGACCATCATAAATTGATTCTTACCATTACCTTCAAATATTTTTTCACTTAATTTATCTTCAAAAATAACAATATCACTTGGATATAAAAACTCTCCTAATCCAGGAGGTTTAGTTGGATCATCAACTATATCCGAATAAAATTGAGGAAAAAGAGAATTACCTTCATATTCACTTAAATTTTCTGGTTTAAACTCATTTTTTGTCATACCACTAATCCATCTTATCAATCTAACAATTGGGTCGCCATTTGTATCAGTCTGTCCAGCTTTTCTTGCCCAAAGTTCTCCTTCTTCCGTGCTTATATAATCTTTCCAATCTTCATATCCTGCAGTTTCCGTTTTAGCAGGGCTATTCAAAACTTCTAATCTAACTCCTAAGGAATACATATCTGAATTATTATAATCATTTGAATCATCAACAAGAGATATTTTTAATGTTTCTTCATCTTGTTTATATAAACATATTGGATTGTCATTAAACTCTTTATCAGCAGATACATATGAATAATAATCAAAACATTGTATACAATGATGATATGTGTCTACAACATAATATTTATAATGTATATTATCAAAAGCAATTGATTTGGGTCTAAATAATTGTCCAAATTTATGACCTTCATTAGTAATTTTTATATTTTTATACAATATTTTTCTATACAATAATGTTGCTTCTTTAACCGCATTAGAATATATTGTTTTATTATCTTCATTTAATTCATATCCAATATAATTTGATTGATTATAATTACCTAAGTTAAATTCATCTAATTTATCATATTTATGAACTCTCGTATATTCTGATAATAAAAAATTAAAATAACCCACTTTTAATCTTTCAACATTTGAATCATTTTCTTTATCCACATTTTGTAAAATATTTCTAGAATGAACATCCATATGTATACTTCTAAATTCATTTTTACAATAATCTTTAAATAAATAATTATCGTCAATATGTTCACCTTTAATAATCAAGCTCGCATTAAATGGATTTGTTTGAATTATACATTTAGATTTTGGATCAGAATAAATTGAACGCATATTATGTAATTGATAATCTCTATATTCTTCAATATCAATTAAAGGTTCATAAAATAATCCTAATTTAGCAATTTTAGTATTTGGAACTTCATATATTGGCAATGCACGATCGGGTGTTGTATCTAAATTACCAAATTGGTTTAAATATAAAAAATCTCTTTCTCTTGTTTCAAATATTTGGATTCTATTATTATAAGTATCTGGAACCAATAATATATTCTTTACAACATCATTTAAACCATTTTTATATATACCTACTCCTATATCATTTAATTTTTTCGGTAAAGTAAAATAAAATTTACTGTCTAATTCTGAAATAGAATCATACTCTAATTCTTCATCAAATTCAATTTGTTTAATTACACCATTATATTTTGGATTTTTCCAAACATTATTATCTTTATTTATATTAATATCAATTGATTCAGAATCTCTAAAAGTATTATTTCTATTATCAAATTCTAAATTAGTTATACCAAACTTAGTATTACTTATTTTAAATGGAGGGAATTCACGTTGATACGTAATTTGACAAGATTCATCAAGAGAATCATTATATTGAGAGCATGATAATTTATGATTATAAAAAGAATAAAATTTTTCATTTAAATCTTTTATCAAATCAGTAAATTTTACAAAAGTAATATTTATTGGAAGATTTGGTTCTTTATCTTCCTTTAATGAATTTGTTGAATGTGTTTTTCCAATTTCAATTATTATTTCAGTATCATTATTCCTACTACTTTCTAATCCTAAAAAATTTATTAAATAATTATTATGAAAGTCAATCATATAATTGTAACTACTAGTATCAAATGCATTTTCCGCTTCTCCTGAAAAATTAAAATTTGGACTAAATTTTTTACTTAATTCTTTACAATATTTAATATATAAATTTTTAGCAATATCATCATTTTGATCGACTTTTATTGGTTGTATTTTAAATGTTGGTGTATAATTACGGATAGGTCTAAATTGAAATCTTCTAAGTCTATTATAATCTAAAACAATTATATCATCATTTATTTCATCAAAACATGCAGAAAATATTTTATTATATGAATTATTATTATTATTGACAATAATAGGATCGGGAAGTGTATCATCAATATTTTCTTCTGCAAGAAAATTAAAAAATGAATTTCTAAAACATTCTAAACTATTCTGCTCCGTATTGATATTATTTATTGAACAAAGATTTGATTCTGCACTACCTTGAAATAATTCTATTTTTTTATTAATTTTAAATAAATTTTTATTGTTTATTCTTTCTACTTTTCTTATTTTTATAAAAATAAATAATAAAATTAAAAATACAATAATAAATCCTATTTTTATTTTATAATTCATAACTTAATATTATAATATATTTAGAAAAAATTTAATTTATTTTATCATATCATAAAACAGAAAATAATAATAACAAAAAATTAATTACAATTACTTGTTAAATCAGAATATTCCCATTGCTGATTTATAAGATTTTTACATTTTCGTAAACTTACTTCACCATTTTCTTTGTGTAAACATAAATTATTACTTTCTTCATTACATATACTTTTATTGCTTTCACTTGGAAAACTATCACTTGGAGTATAATTATCACTATCACTAGGATATCCAAAAATACTTTCATCTATTTTTTCATTAGAACTATTATAAGTATGAAATTTTGTATAATTATAATCACATACATTTGAAGAATACTTTTTTAATTTTTCCCTTTGTCTAATATCTAAAATATTTCCTTTTTCTTTTGTGATAATATAATATGGTTTTTCTAATTCATTATTATTATTTAGAATACCATAATCATCCATATCATTTTTATTCTTTATATATTTTAAATCAAAATGTTGTTTTTCATTTTGTATATTACAATGTTCAACATTTAATTTTCTATTCTGTGAATCATAAGTTAAACATCCACCATTAACAAAAATCATATTTTTATCTAATTCATTAAAATTATATTTAGGACATTTTTCTTTTTTTTTCATTCTTTCTTCATCACATATTTCTTCATCACATTTATCTAATTTATAAATATTTAATAAAGAACTATCTTCCCTAGATATAATACTATTATATTTTGGATGATCCTTAACTTCTTCAATATAATTTACATCTTTTAATTCACATTTTAATTTTTTAATTTGATTAATTTTATCAATTACTTTTCTTATACGATGTTTTTGTTCATTATTTTTAATATTATGAACTGTATCTTCTAATTTGAAACTATTTTCAATTTCTTGACTTAATTTTAATTGTTCTTTTTTACCATCTAATTTTATATCACTAACTCTATTTGATGCAGTTTGCATTCCTTTATTAAGATTACTATTAATATCATTTATTTGTTTATTTAAATTATTTGCTTTTTCAACAACAAATTCATTATATTTGTCTACTATATGATTATTAAATCTATTTTCTGAATAAATATTTTCAAAACCTTCATATAATTTTTTACACTGCGATTTATTATTCTTTTTAATTTTTGTTTCTTTTGGAACAAAATCTCTAATTCTTTCTAATGCATTTACAATTTTGAATTCTTTTGTATTCATCTTATTATTATTATTATTAGAATTTTTTATGCCAGAATTTTCATTTGCTTTTGGATATTCAAATTCACTATATATAGATGGAATTGATTCAAAATTGTTATCTAAATCAATTATATATTTTAATTTGTGTATTCTTTCCTTAATTAAACTAATTCTTGAACTATAATCAGTATTTCCACTGTCTTTATAATCTTGACTTATTTGAGTTCCTAATTTTTGAATATCAATTAAATTACCTCTATTTTTTGCCTTAGAATATTTATTAATATTATAAATTAATTTTTCTAAAATTTTTAAATATTCTTTATGTGAAATACTAGGTATATTATCCAAATCTGATAAATCCAAGTCTGTTAGATTTTCTGCTTCTATAAATTTCTCTTTTATTTTTTCTTGTCTTTCTTTTTCAAGTTCAGCTGGTAATGTTTCACCATCATTTGCACTATTAGCAAATAATAAAGATTTACGCGTAATAAATTTTTGTGAATAAAAATCTTCATCATTTAAATAATTACGATTAGTAATATTTTTCTTACTTTCTAATGTCCAAACAATATCAATATTATCAGATGTTTCTAAATTAACATTACCTAATGTATGCTGAAATGAGTCAATTCTAGCAGTTAAATATTTTTTTTCCCTTAAACTTTTAGGTTTTAATAAATAATATGAACCATAATTATCTTGTTGAATACCATTTGTTACAAATTTAAATCCTTCTATTGTTTCACCATTTGAACTAGTTACATTAAACTCATTCTTCAGTTTAATTGGTTTCTCTTCATCTGAATCATCATAAAATAAATACTTTCCATTTTTATCTTTAATTGTATAAATATTACTATATTGAAATTTAGTTTTATTATATCCAAAAGTTCTTCCTAATGTAAAATAAATAGGTTGATCTCCAAAAAGAATAAATACGTCACATATATTTTTTGGAACTGTTCCTGGTATTAAAACTTCTACTGGATATTCACTCCTTCTTTTTACAGTCGAGTCGTCTATTTCACACTTTGGTGTTCCATCAATTCCAACAAAACTCATTATATCATTTGAACATTCAGCAGTTGTTACTTTTTCACATTTTACAATAGAATTACTTTTGCTTCCACAAAGAGTTTTGGGTTTTATATTTGTAATACCTCCGTATTTTTTCTCATAATATTGTAAAACATTACCAAAACCAGAAAATGATAAGAACTCTTGTTTAATTAAAGGGTATTTACTATTAAGACCAAAATATAAAGTATTATCATCTTCTTTTTTTATATTTGTAGGATTTAATCTATTTGATAAATAAATTCTCTGTTTACTAGACCTTTCTTCTAGGCATGGTATACCATCTGCATCTATATTTTTATAAAAAACTATAAATGGATATCCAATACGATTTATAAGTTTATTAGTTTCATCTTTATCAATACATAATTTATCTCTAATTATTTCTTTTTCTTCAATAATTTTATTTTTTCGTTCATTAGTTATCTCACTTACATAATTTTCTTTTAAAAACTCAATATAATAATCATCAACATAAATATCATTTAAATCATAAATACCTCTTAATCTATCTCTTGAATCTGATTCATTATTTATATTACTATCACCACCACTATCACTTTCATATCCCAAAACTAATTCTTTAAAATCCATAAAATTATTAATTTTTTTCTTTTTCCAAATAAAAAAACTTCTATCTTCTTCGGTCAGATTTAATACATCATTTTTAGGTTTTATAGTTAATTTATAATAATTAAATATTCTACCTAAAATATTACTCTGATTATTTTCTAATTCACGAGTTTCATCATTAACATTTCTATTGTTATCAACTTCTAATTTTAAAAAATGAAATTTATTATCAACTAAGTCTGAATCTTCTGAAAAAATGTATTCTATAATTTCACCACCTTCATTTTTTTCTTTGAATAATAAATGTATATAAACATCTTGTTCTGATTCAATACTATCATCTGTGCTATTAACATTAAAACAAGAAATATTTGGAAATATATTTAATTTTGATTTTTCATCATAAACACTTTCCTTAATTGAATTTAAAATTTTTTTATGTTTAAGTTTCCATAAATCTTTATTTTCTATAAATATATTATTATTAATAATTGAATCATTTAATCTTGTCAATTCATTATCTTGTTTTAAAGGATAATATAAACCTTCTTGTCTCATTACTTCATATATATATACCCAATCTTGTGGATTTTTAAATTTATTAAAATCTTCTACTTCCTCATTTTTATTTTGATTATCATTAAATAATTTTAGTAAACTAAAATTATCTAATACTTTATCGCCAATTAAAATATCATCATTATCTTTTTTTATTAATTCTTTCATATTTAAAACGTCTCTGTCATAAATAAATTTTTGATTCGGAATACACATAGAAAAAGATTCACAAATAGAAATTATATTATACCTTGCATAATAAATATCTATTTTATTATTTTCTGAAACAGAAGTATTAGTATCTACTTTATTCTTAATAACTTCTTGATAAATTGTAAAATACATATTTATTACTACTTTATCTAAATAATTGATATAATCTTTTATAATAGGTTGTTGAATACTATTAAAATTTTGATATTTCAGTTCAAGTAAACCTTGAATATTATGCTTCCCTATATTAACATATTTTACTTTATAATATTCACTTAGTGGAAATTCATTATATTTATTTAAAGTTATTTCATCATATTTTCTTATATTTTTTGGATTTATAAAATCTATATTTGAAATTTTATTTTGTGCTATATATCTATCATTTGTATAAATTATTTCATTAATTCCTGTTTCAACATTAGTAATCGTTAAATTTTCAATATTTTCAATATTTTCAATATTTTCAATGTTTAACTTATCAGTTATCGATAATTTTGCATTAATATCACCATTTAAAATATATTCAGCTAAAAATAATACTATTTTTTCACCATCTGCTTCATCATAAATTGCAAAATCAACGACAGAATTAAATATTTTTTTGGTTAATAATAAATTTACTAAATAACTTTTTTTAATATTATCACTTATATCTGCTCTTCTATAATTATTTTCAAAATCTGTTTTTACAAAATTTAAAAATTTATCACTAACTGTTGAATCACCATTAGTAAATAGTCTATTTAAAATATTTACTAAATTTATTTCTTCTTTATGCACAATCTCTAATATTCTTAATATAAAAGTATTGATATTATTAAAATAATTTGCAGATTCAATACCATGTAAATTAGTTTCTGTAAATTCTGGTTTAAGAGTAATATTTGTTAATCCTTCATTTTCATTAACTGTTCTTTCAATAATAATTTTACCATGAAGTAATTTTAAATTTCTATTTTCTGTAAAACCTGATTTATTTGTATCACTTAAACATCTTATATCAAATAATGTTTTTTCAAAAGTGCTTGTGTCCTTATTATATTTTAAATATATATTACCAAAAATTTGATTTTGTATATTATTATCTAAATAAAATACTCTATTATTATCATTTGTTTGGTAATTAAATAAATTAACACTATCAATATCACCCGATATAATCATTATATATCTTTTAACAGCATCTTTACTTGAATAATCTTCTACATGTAAAATACAATATTCATATAATTCATCTGATGTAACTCCCCATCCAGTAATGAATAATGGTTTTGTTTTGATAATATTATAATCTCTAAATAATGGTGTATAATCTTCACACATTAAATCACTTCTTAACTTTTTAACAATATTGTTTCTCTGCAAATTTAAAAACCATATAAAATTATAAGATTCCTTCATCTCAAAAACTTCATCATCCTCAAATGGTTGATTTTTCTCTATTATAAAAATATTATTTTTTATAGCATCATCATCGTCTGATTTTTTTGTATAAATATTATTTCCAGAAGTATCTTCATTATAATTTACATTTATAAATGTAGGTATATTACAATTATATATTGGATTATTTACTTCACTATTAGAAAAATTCTCAATTTTTTTACTATTATTTTTTTTATAAAAATAATAAACTAAAAATATAACTAGTAATAAAATACAAAAAAAAAGTATTTTATTTAAATTTAATTTTAAAAAATTTAACATAATTATATTATAATTAGAAAAAAAGATTTATTAGTTACAACAAAAAATTTTTAGCGTTTACATACCTTTTCTTTTTTAAATGTATCAAATCTATGATTATCATCATTTAAACAATTTTGTATTCCCATCTCATTTCCGTTAATAAATAAACATTTTTTATCATTATTTTTTGGTGTAATAATATTAAATGGATAAATAACACTATCTAATGGTTTAATTTTTGTTTTCAAAAATTTATTGTATTCTTCATCATTTTTAATTTCATGAAAATTAAAAGTTAGTTCTGGTTTATTAGAACAATCTAAATTACCTAAAATATAATTACCATCAATATTTTTATATGTTAAACAACCATTATTTGCTCTAATATTATAGGAGTTATTTTTAATATTTTTAACTGATAATGATTGTCCATCACCAAAAGATTGAATTGAATTAATTTTATCTAAATTTAATAAATTTATACCCTTTTGTTCTTTTTCTATATCAGATATTTTCTGATTAATAATTTTAATTTTTTCTTCTTGTTCTTTTTCTTTAATATGAAAATTTCTACTTGCTAGTTCTTGTTCTGTTAAACTATCTTCTAAATCTTGTTTTTTTAATATTTGTTCAGCTTTTGTTTCTGCATCATTTAATTTATTTTTAATATCGAAATAATTATTTTCAGTGTATTCTTTTAATTCATATAAATTTTTTTCTAAATTATCTAAATTATTTATCATACTCTTTTTTTGACCTTCTGTTAAAAATTTATAATCTTGAATTAGTCTATAATTACCCGGTTTATTTAACCATTCATTTTTACCAAAATTTGAATAATAATCTTCTGATTGTGAATCAGAACTATTTATGAAATTTACATGTCCAAATTGCGTATGTTTATGTAACTGTTTTTCTCTAAAACTACCTTGAAAATTTTCTATATTTTCCATATTTTTTTTTTTATTTATACTTTGTACCTTAGGTTTTTTTTCTATTTTTATGTTTTCAAAATTTTCTAAATTTTTTCTTTTATAAAAATTTTCTAATTCATTATTAGATTCTTTTATTTTTTTTATTTTTAAATTAATATCTTCACCAAATTTTTGCATTTCCACCTCAGTTTTATTTTGATTTAATTCATATTTTACTATTGAATTTATAATATCTAAATTACCTGTATTAATACCTTCTAATAAAATTAATATATATTTATCTAATTTTACTGCATTTTTTTTTATATTATTATTTGAACTACTTAAATCCCTAGAAATTTGTAACATAATTGGTTTTAGTTTTTGAAAATATGACTCATTATCATCTAATATTTTTTCTATTTTTTCATTTGATTTTCTATATCTTAATAAAATTTTTAAATCATTTTGAATACAAAAAGTTGCTTTTTGATAATTATTTTTTAATTTATCATAAACAGAAACTTCTGCTGGTTTAAAATCTTGTAAATTTAAAGAAAACGATATTCTTTTTCCTTGATATGTTATAGCATCTTCTCTATAATTAACTTTATCTTTTAAATTTGTTAATTTTTCTTCTATAATTGCTATTGTAATTGGAGTTGTAACTGCAGAAGTAATTTTATTATACTTTTCTGAAATATTGTTATCAAATTCTGTTAGGCGTGCCTCATCAATACTTAACCTATCACTTTCTGTATTCTTAATATCTTCTAACAAATCAATGTTAGTCTTATAATATTGTTCAAAATATTCGTATTTATTTGTATCATTTTTAAAGTTATCAAAATTTACATCAAGTAAATAGTCCAAAATTATATTAATATATTCTAAATTTTTTACTTTTAACTTACTTGAATTACTATTATTATAATATATATTTTTATCAATAGACTCAATATATTTAGATTCTAGTGTATTATCATATTCTAATGTTAAAATTTCTAATAACTTTTCATAAAAATGTTTAATAGGAAAACTATCTTTTAATTCATAATCATGAATAATATCACTTATTGTTTTAAATGATTCAACTAAATTAATTTGTTTCATTGTATCCTTACCTATTTTAAAAAAAACTTCTGTATCTTTAATATTTTCATCTGTTAATAACCTACCAAAATTATTATATAAATTAATATCAATTTCATAATTATTAAAACTCATTAAAAATTCAAGTGGTATACTATTATTAGAATCTTTATAATTAAAATGAAGTCTTTTTGGAATTTCTAAACATAAATCAAATTTATTTAAATCGTAAAATTTTATGTCTTGATTTAGAATATTATTACAAAAATTATTATATTTATCTTTTTGATTAAATGAATTTTGATAATCTATTATGTTATCACTTTCTCTACCAAATATTGATTTTTTTGAAAAAATAATACAACTATTAATTTTTATTGAATCTTTTTTAATATCAATAGTAATAATAGTATCATCATTACGTAATATAGAATCATTAAATTTAAAAAATAATTTATTATTACCAAAATAATTCCTCAGTAAAGGAACATCTAGGTTAATATCAATATTATTTAAAATATTTTCTTTTACATTTTTTAATATAATTTGTTTATCAATATCACAATGCATTGTATTTTCAAAATATAAATTTTCTTCTTGATATGGTATAATTTTATAATATTTAATCAAAAAATCTTTAACTGAATTATTTATACCATAAAATTGTTGATCTATTTGATCTTGTTGATCTATTTGATCTTGTTGATCTTGTTGATCTTGTTGATCTTGTTGATCTTGTTGATCTTGTTGGAAATTTTCTACTAAAAAATTTCTTTTCTTTATATATAAATAGAAAAATATTAATATAATTATTAGGGTAAAAATAATTAAATAAAACATAATTATTTTATACATAGAAATAAAAAAAAAAAAATATATAATTATACATTACACATAGCATCATTAAAATAACCATTAAATCTAAATGATTTTTCTCCTGTGCATGGTTTTATTTGTAGTTGTTTATCATCTATACTTACACAACTATTAGCAGTATTTGGTTGTAATACATAAAAAGGATATTTAATTTGTTTATTATCATTTTCATCTAACCTGGGTTGCATATTAATTGCCAGTAAATAATTATATTCATCTAAATTATTCACTTTATTGATTTTGAAATATTGATTTGAATCGAAAACATTACATGGAACATAATTATAATCATTAGATACACCATTATTACTATTTGAAGTAAAAGATAAACAACCCTGGTTCAATTTTACTAATTTTTTTTCTCCATTTAACTCTTCTAATCTGATTAAAGAACCATCTTTTACTGATTTTAATATTTTAATATCTAAATCACTTAATGTAGTTTTTTTACCTTGTAATTTTTCAACTTCTTTAATTTTTTCTTTTATTTTTTTTATATTTGTATTTTGTTTATTTTGATTTGCTTCAAATTCTTGTTCTTCTAATGATTGTTCACTATTTATTAACATATCTACATTTTTTACTAAACTACTTTCTAATCTACCTTTAGAAAATTGTTTTGAATTTCTATTTAAACAAGAAATATTATCTTGAACATTTAAATTTGCAATTTGAACTTCATCTTGTGCTCTTTTTTTATTATAAGCTAACATTTGATAATATGTTTCTAATAATCTTGCATTATTTTCAAACATATTTTCTTTATTAAAATCAATTAATTCCAGATCAAATCTATCAGTTTCAGAATTATACAAATGTGTATGATAATCTTCTAACTCAGATGATGTATCATAATCTAAATTTATAACACTTTTTTCTTCAAATAAGTTATTTATTTTTTTCTCAATCACTTTAAATTTAATATTGTATATTTCACCAGGAACTAATTTATCTTTTGGAAACATATAATTTGTCTTCATTTCATTTAACTGTGGATTTGATAAATCAGAAATATCCAAAATGTCTAATTTTTTACTTGGAATACCAGATTTTTTACTGACATCTTTCTTATCTTTTGGTGTAACTTCTAA
>MDSZ01108725.1_pt1 | contig 13840 bp, 11 predicted proteins | sample 811201 | NCBI WGS metagenome assembly MDSZ01 (sample SAMN05326647, study PRJNA326480) | marine metagenome | isolation source: seawater | place: Indian Ocean: North | collected 2010
GAAATTTCCAAAAAAATATTTATCAAAAATAAAATTTTAACTCCAAAATATATTGTTCTAAATAAGAATGAATTCAAAAAGAAAAGTTTTAAGAAAATATTAAAAAAAAATAAAATAAAATTTCCTGCAGTTTTAAAGCCGATAAATGAGGGATCAAGTATTGGTGTTAAAATTATAAGAGATGACAAAGACTTAAAAAAATCAACTAATATACTTTTTAAAAATTATAAAAAGTTAATTTTAGAGCAATTTATTGGAGGACAAGAAATTCAAGCTGCTATTTTAAATGATAATTCACTTGGAGCAATAGAGTTAATACCAAAAAGATCGTTCTACGATTATAAAGCTAAATATACTAAGGCAGCTAAAACCAAACATATTATGCCTGCAAGATTGGAAAAAAAAAAGTATGTAGAAGTTTTGAAATTAGCAAAAAGAGCACACAAATCTTTAGGATGTAAAGGTGTTACAAGATCAGATTTTAAATTTTTTAAAAATAAATTCTACTTATTAGAACTCAATACTCAACCAGGTATGACAAGTCTTTCATTAGTTCCTGAGATAGCAAATTATTACGGTATCTCTTTTGCCGATCTTGTTGAAAAAATATTGTTAGACGCAAGTATGAATAGATGAAAAAAAGATTTTTTATCGCTTTTGTTTTAATTTTGTTTCTAAGTACTTATAATTTCAAAAACACTTTTAATTACAATGAAAAATTATCTATAAAGAAAATTATTTTAGAGAATAATTTAATTCTTGATGATAAAAAGATAAAAGAAAAATTATCTTTCCTCTATAAAAAAAATCTTTTTTTATTAGATATTAATAATATAGAAAAAACATTAGAGGATTTAGATTTAATAAGTAGTTTTGAAATTAAAAAAGTTTATCCTAATTCTATAAGAATTAAAATTTTTGAAAAAAGACCTATTGCAATTATACAAAATAAAACAATAAAAAAATATTTCACATCTAATGGAGATACTATAAATTATTTTAGTTTTAAAGATTTTGACAATTTACCAATAGTGTTTGGGGATAAAAATAGTTTCAGTATTCTTTACGAAGATTTAAAAGCTATAAATTTTCCTATGGAAGAAATCAAAAAATTTTATTTATTTGAATCTAAAAGATGGGATTTAGAAATGAAAGAAAATAAATTAATTAAATTACCGATCGAGGGTTATACAGAAAGTCTAAAGAATTTTATGATTTTTAGAGAAAAAAAAAATTTTATCAAATATGAATTTTTTGATTATAGAATTCAAGATCAACTTATTTTAAGATAAATCATGCTAAAAAAGAATCTTACACTTTTTATAGAAATAAATAATTCAGAATTTATTTTTGTAGTCAGCAATAATTCAGACAATGATAGTTTTGAAATATTGCACAAAGATATAATTCCTATTCAGGGTATTTCAAATAATAAGATTTCCGATTATGAATTAATATCCAGTGTCTTAAAAAAAAATATTTTATCTATCGAACAAAAGATAAACATTATTTTTCAAGATGTAATTTTAATCATCGATAACTTTGATTGCGCATTATTGAATTTTTCAGGATATAAAAAACTAAATGGCTCTCAACTTGTAAAAGAAAATATTACTTATATTTTAAATACTTTAAAATCAAAAATAAATGAAATTGAGAAAAATTATTCCATAATTCATATTTTTAATTCAAAATATAAACTTGATGGTAAAGAAACTGAAAACTTACCAATAGGGTTATTTGGTAACTTTTATTCCCACGAGCTATCTTTTTTTTTGATAGAAAATAACGACTTAAAGAATGTAAAAAAAATCTTTAATCAATGCAATCTACAAATTAAAAAGATTATTTCTAAAAGTTTTATTGAGTGTGCCGCTCTTACTAATCAAATGCCAAAAAATGGAACATTTTTTAAAATAAAGATTGATAAGAAAAATTCTAAAATATTTTTTTTTGAAAATTCCTCTCTGAAATATATACAAGAATTCAAATTTGGATCTGAAATAGTGTTAGATGATGTATCAAAAATAACAGGATTAAACGTAGAAATTGTTAAAAATATACTCAAAGATACAAATCCCAATAACGAAATAACAGAAAATGAAACAGTTGAAAAAAAATTTTTTGAAGGGTCAAATTTTAGAAAAATCAAAAAAAAATTAATTTTTGATATTGCTAAAGCAAGAATTCAAGAAATGTCTGAAATTATATTAGTAAATAATATAAATATTAAAAGTTTCATTAATAAAAAATCTTTAATTAATTTAAAAGTGATTGATGACGTGAGCTCTAAATATTTTAAAGAAAATTATAAGCTATATTTTTCGAATAAAGGAGATTTTGAAATAAATTTTTTAGAAAATAATACTTTTGAAGATATTTACGAGCATGCTAATAGAATAGTTCAATATGGGTGGAAAAAAGAAGCAATTCCTATCATTCATCAAAAAAAGTCAATAATTTCGAGATTTTTTAATCTTTTTTTCAAATAGTTGTAAGTGTTATTTTTAGAAACATTAGTTGTTTTAGATGTTGGTCAAATTAAAGGTATAAAACCTCAATGTTAAAAATTTACCAGCAAACTCTTACTAAACCTATATCTTTAAGTGGTATTGGTTTACATACAGGCAAAGTTTCAAATATAAAAATTTTACCTGGTACTGACGATCAAGGAATTATATTCAAAAGAGTTGATCTAAAGAATAAAAATATTATCAAAGCAAATTATCAAAACGTGTCTTCCGCGAAATTATGTACTACTCTAAAAAATGAATTTGGAACAAAAGTTTCTACAGTTGAGCATTTACTTGCTGCACTTTACTTTGCTGAAATAGACAACGCGATAGTTGAAATAGATAACGAAGAAGTTCCAATAATGGATGGTTCTGCAAAAGATTTTTTAGAAATTCTTCAAAAAGTAGAATTAAAAAAACTTAATTCAAAAAGAAAATATTTAAAAATTCTTAATAAATTTGATTTAGTGGATGGAGAGAGAAAGATTTCTATTGAGCCCTCTGAACAATGCTTTGAAGTTGAATTTCAGTTAAACTATAAAAATAAAATTATTGGGAAGCAAAAAAATTACGTCAATCTATCTTTAGATAATTTAAAAAGCATTTCAGAATCAAGAACTTTTTGTTTGTACGAGGATATTGAAAAAATTAAAAAAGCTGGACTTGCTAAAGGTGGATCTTTGGATAATGCAATCGTTGTTGATCATGATAGAATTTTGAATAAAAATGGATTGAGAAATGAAAAAGAATTTGTAAATCATAAAATACTTGATTTAGCTGGAGATTTTTTGCTCTCAGGATTTAGAGTGCTAGGAAAAATTAACTGTTACCAAGGAGGCCATCAATTGACTAATTTATTTCTTAGAAATTTAATGAAATCAAATAGTTCATTTATTTGTGTAGAAATTAATCAAATAAAATTTGAAGATAAGCCCAACCAAAATCAATTTAGCAAGTTAGCTGTAAGCGCATAATATCATTTAATATTTTTTGTACTAATTTTAAATCAATCTGATATTAGTAAATTATAATGTTAAGGTTTTTTTTAACTTTTTTTTTGGTATTAATTTTAGTCTCTTGTTCAAAAGATAAAGAGATTTATGAAACAACTGTAAAAATTGATCCTTATGAGTCTTACAAAGAGGGGTTGGAAGCTTTTGAAAATAATCAATATTTTTTTGCAAATAAAAAATTCTCAGAGGCAGAAATAAACTTTGATAATCCAGAACTATCAGCTAAATCTTCTATTATGTCTTCATTCTCTTTGTATGGAATAAATTTTTATAAAGAAGCTGAAGAAAATCTTTTAAGATACCTTAAAACGTATCCAGCTGACAAATATGTCATGTACGCTCATTATTTGTTAGCTATAATTTATTTTGAACAGATTGGTGACGAAAAAAATGATTTAAAACCGCTTTTAGATGCACAACAAAAAATCAATTTCTTTCTCAAGGAATACCCTGGTAGTGAGTATGCAATTGATTTAAATCTTAAAAAAAATTTAGTAAGAAATCAATTCGCAGCAAGAGAGCTATACATTGCAAAATATTACATTTCTGTTCAAAAGTGGGTGCCTGCTATCAAAAGACTTAAACTAATTGTTAATGATTACGATAAAACTGTTTTTATAGAAGAGGCTCTGCATCGATTAGTTGAAATACACTACCATTTAGGGTTAGAAAAAGAGGCAAAAAAATATGCTTCTATTTTAGGATACAATTATAACTCAAGTGAGTGGTTTAAACAATCATACAAGATATTAAATAAAGATTACAAAATAATTGAGAACATAAAGCAAAAAAAAGATAAAAGCATATTTGATAAGGTTATTAAAATGTTTAAATAGAGCTAATGACTGAAAAAAATGAAATCATTAAAAAATATAAAAAAAAGGTTAGAGATTTAATAAAACATAATAATTTATATTTTAATAATAATAATCCTGAAATTACTGATGCAGATTTTGATAATCTAAAAAAAGAAATTTTTTCCCTTGAAAAAAAATATATATTTTTAAAAAAATTAAATTTAATAAATAATATTGTAGGATCACCTCCTAAAAATAAATTTACAAAAGTCAAACATTTATATCCAATGCTGTCACTTTCAAATGCATTTGATAAAAGTGATATGATAGATTTTTTAAAAAAAGTAAATAATTTTTTAAATACTAAAAATGAAAAAATAGATTTATTTTGTGAACCTAAAATTGACGGTATCTCCGCTACATTAATTTATGAAAATGGATATTTAAAAAGAGGTTTATCAAGAGGAGATGGCATAACTGGAGAAGATATTCTAGAAAATATAAAAACAATTTCTAACATACCAAGTTTAATTAAAGACGAAAATGTGCCTGAGATACTAGAAATTAGATGTGAAATATTTATTGGAAAGAGAGATTTCATCAAGCTTCATAACAAATTTGCCAATCCTAGAAATGCAGCTGCGGGTTCGTTGAGGCAAAAATCTTCAGCAGAAACTGCAAAAATTCCCCTTAAATATTTTGCATATGGATTTGGCGAAATGAAGCCAATGATATTTTCAAAACAATCTGAATTTTTGAAAAAAATAAACAAATGGGGTTTTGTCACAAATAATTTATCAAAAACTATAAATGGAGTTGGTGAAGTAGAAAAATTTCATACTGAAGTTGACAAATTAAGATCCACACTTGATTACGATATTGATGGTTTAGTAATTAAAGTAAATGATTTGGGCCTTCAAAAAAGGTTAGGCCATACTTCAAATTCACCAAGGTGGGCAATAGCTTATAAATTTTCGGCTGAAAAAGCTCTAACTAAAATTAATAAAATAGTCATTCAAGTTGGAAGAACTGGTGCAATTACTCCTGTAGCAAAGGTGGACCCGGTAACAGTAGGTGGTGTAGTTGTATCAAATGCAACTCTGCACAATGAGGATGAGATTAAAAGAAAAGATATTAGAATTGGAGACACAGTATTGATTCAAAGAGCAGGGGATGTAATTCCACAAGTTTTATCAATTGATATCTCTAAAAGAAATGAAAAAAGTAAACGTTTCATTTTTCCCAATAAATGTTTATGTGGGGCTATTACATTTAAAGAGATAAGCAAAACTACAAATAAAGAAGACGCTGTAAGAAGATGTACAAAGGGTTATGATTGTGAATATATAGCAAAAGAAAAACTTAAACATATAGTTTCTAAAGAGGCACTTAACATAGATGGACTTGGAAAAAAGGTTGTTGACCAATTTTGGGAGTTAAAATTAATACGAGAACCTTCTGATATTTTTAAATTAGATTTTAAAAAAATTGTTAGTCTTGAGGGATGGGGTGAACTTTCAATAAATAATCTCAAGAAAGCTATTAATAAATCAAAGTCAATAGCTCTCGATAAATTTATTTTTTCCATAGGAATTAGACACATAGGACAAGAGAATGCAAAAATTTTAGCTAGTTTTTTTGGTTCAATAAAAGAATTTGCTAAATTATTTGATTTGAAAACAAGGAAAAAGATATTAACCAATTTAGTTGATTTAGATGGTATTGGTGAAACGCAAATCTTATCTATTGAAAATTTTTTCTTGAACAACACAAATACAAAGACAACTGAAAAATTTATTCAAAAACTTAATATAATGGACTATGCTATTAAAAATACTGATGGTAAATTTTCTAATAAAAAAATGATGTTTACTGGCGGTTTTCAAAATATGAGTCGATCAGAAGCTAAAACGATTGTAGAAAATAATGGCGGAAAAGTTTTAGGAACTATATCAAAAAAATTAGATTATTTAGTAGTTGGAGAGTCAAAACCTACAAAAAAAAAAATAGATCAAGCTAAAAAACTTAATATAAAAGTTATTTTAGAAAAGGAGTGGAATAAGATTTTAAATAGCTGAACAAGCTTTTTCTAATTCAATTAATTCTCTTTTGTTCATTGATTTTTCAAGGTATTTAAAAACTTTTCTATGATAACTATTAAGCCATTTTTTCTCATTTGAATTAAGTAAAGTTTCATCAATAAGTTCTTTATCAATTGGAACCATTGTTAAATTCTCAAAAAATTTATTTTTCTTTTCCTTTTTTACATAAATAAGATTTTCAATTCTCATACCAAATCTATTTTTTTCATAATATCCCGGCTCATTTGATAGAACCATACCCTCACTCAAAATTACTTTATTATTTTTAGAAATAGCGTGGGGTCCTTCATGTACATTAAGAAAATATCCTACACCATGCCCAGTTCCGTGAGCATAATCCAATCCAATCTTTCTTAAATATTTCCTTGCCTGAACATCAATTTTTGATCCAGTTGTTTTTTCTTTCAAATTAAAATTTGAAACTCCAATATGCCCTTTAAGAACTCTTGTAAATATTTTTTTGATTCTTTTATTAGAATTTTTTAAAGAAATAGTTCTTGTTACATCTGTAGTTCCAAATTCATATTGCCCCCCAGAGTCAACTAAATAAATATCACCTTGTTTTAAAACCCTGTTTGTTTTTTTTGCTGCTTTATAATGTATGATTGCCCCATTAGGCCCTGTTCCAGAAATAGTAGGAAAACTTAAACTTTTAAATTTTCTATTTTTTTTTCTACATTGGTATAATTTTTCAGAGCCGCTTATCTCAGTAATTCTTTTCTTATTAAAATTTTTCTTTAACCAAAATAAATATTTTGTTAGAGCAACACCGTCATGAATATGTGCTAATTTTATATTTTCTAATTCTTTTCTTGTTTTAATAGCTTTTAAATAATAAATTATATCTTCAGTATTCAATATTTTATTATTTTTTAAAATAGTTTTTTCAAAAAAGAAAGAGCAAGTGTTTTTATCAATTATAAATTTCTTTTTATTTATTTTAGATAAAATTTCTTCTAATTTATCAATCTTAACAAAATTTACTTTACTTAAATATCTTTTAAAAGAAGGTGATATCTTTTTTAAATCACAAAAAAATTTTATTTTTTTATTTTTACTAATTAAAACATAACAATGTGGAATTGGAGAATATTTTTCATCTCTACCTCTGATATTTAGAAGCCATGCATTGTTCTCACTAGCTGTAATTAATTGATAGTCTGCACCCTTGCTTTTAATATAAGAAACAATTTTATTTATCTTCGATTTGTAATTTTGGCCAACAGTAGAATTAGGAAGATAGTAGAAATTGTGGAGAGTTTTTTCTATTTTCCTTTTCCAAATTTCATCGATTAAATTTTTTTTAATTGGTTTTAAATCAAAATGATTTTGATGGAAAAATATATTTAGCGTTTTCGTAGTATTAATTTTTGGATCAAAACCAATTAATAATTTTTTATTCTTAACTATATCTTTTGGCATATTCTTTGGAAAAGTAACTATTTTAAAAAATTTTTTACTTTGATTATGTGCTTGCAAAGAGTATCTACCATCTACAAACAAATAATTTTTATTTTTAGTTATTAGAGAAAACCCTGAAGAACCAGTAAAATTAGATACGTACTTTAATCTGTCATTTTCTTCCGCTATGTATTCCCCAAAAAATTCATCATTTTTTGGTACCAAATAACCATCAATGTTTTCTCTAATTAGAAATTTAATTATTTTTTTTATTTTTTCCATTTAAGGATTTTATTTTTTTTGTATCTATCCCAGCCAGGGCTTCTATATTCTTCTTCAAATTCTATCGAATTGTCTTGATTGAAATCAAAATCATTAGTCTCAATTATATCACGCTCGTTTTTTTCAACACTATTATCAGGTATCTCATTAATAAATCTTGATGGAAGTGTATCAACCCAATCACCATGATATATTCTTTTCATTGCAAAAGATAAATAAGCTTCTTTTTTTGCTCTTGTTATTCCGACGTAAGCTAATCGTCTCTCTTCCTCTAAAGCAAAATCTCCTTTTTCTTCCAAAGATTTTTGGTGAGGAAATAAACCTTCTTCCCAACCTGGCAAAAAAACAACATCAAACTCTAAACCCTTAGCCGCATGCATTGTCATTAAGTTTATTTTAGCCCCCTGCCACTCTTGATCTATTGATGTAGCTAATGCAACATGCTCTAAAAAACTTTGTAAATTATCATAATCTTGCATTGCTCTTAGTAGTTCCTTTAAATTTTCCAATTTACTCTCATTTTCCAAATCCTTTTTATTTTTAAGCGCTGCAGAATATCCCGACTCATCCATTACTAATTTTAAGAGATCGTAATGTTTCATATTTTGAGAGTCTTTTCTCCATTTTTTTATCATATTAATTAAAAGATTAAGTGAGGTTTTAATTTTTGGTTTGAATTTCCCGCTTTCTATTATTTTAATAATTGAGTCTTCTAAACATAATTTGTTTTTTTTACCGAAAGAATAAATTTGGTTAATAGTACTATCACCAACACCCCTCTTGGGAGAACCAATTACTCTTTCTAATGCCAAATCATCAAATTTTTGATTTATAATTCTTAAATAAGATACAGCATCTTTAATTTCTGCTCTTTCATAAAACTTAATACCTCCTAAAACTCTGTAACCGATACCCAATTGAAGAAATCTCTCTTCAAATTCTCTTGTTTGATAAATCGCTCGAACTAAAATAGAAACATCATTTAATGAATATTTTTTTTTAATTTTTTGCTCAATTATATCACTAATACCTTGTGCCTCGTCTTTTCCAGTTCTGTAACAGTTGAGTTTGACTAACTCACCATCACTGGCAACAGACCACAATTTTTTTCCCACTCTATTGGAATTATTTGAAATTAAATTTGATGCAGTTTCTAATATGTTTTTAGTAGATCTATAATTTTGCTCTAATTTAAAGACTTTACAATTTTCATATATTTGGTCGAAAGTAAGAAAATTTTTAATTTCAGCACCTCTCCAGCTGTAAATTGATTGATCGTCATCACCAACACAGCATATATTTTGATTTTTATTTACTAACAAATTTAACCACTTATTTTGAATAAAATTTGTATCTTGAAATTCATCAACCAAAATATATTTAAAATTATTGTGATAGATTTGTTTAATGTCCTCATGTTTCTCAAATAATTTTACACAAAATAAAATTAAATCTCCAAAATCAAAAGCATTTAAATCTTTTGTCTTTTTTTGATAAATTTCATAGACTTTTAAGATTGATTTAATCAAAGAGTTTTTTTTGTCTAACTTTACGTCATTAGGTAATAAACCTTTATTTTTCCATTGATCGATATGGTACATTATTAATTGAGGAGAAAATTTTTTAGCATCCAAATCTTCACCTTTAACAATATTTCTTATCAGTTTTTTCTGATCATCAGTATCCAAGATTGTAAAATTACTTTTGTAACCAAGGGCCTCCGCATGTCTTCGCAAAATTTTAACACTGATTGCATGAAATGTTCCTAGCCAAGGGATCGCATTTGCGCTTCCCTTAACATGCTGCATTACTCTATTTTGCATTTCTTTTGCTGCCTTATTAGTAAATGTCACACATAAGATTTGATTTGGAAAAGCCTTATTTTGATTAATAATATAAATTAGCCGAGTTGTTAAAACTTTCGTTTTACCTGAACCTGCACCAGCAACAATCAAGTTAGGTCCCTCGGTGCTTAGCACTGCTGCTTTTTGTTCTTTGTTTAGGTTCCCAATTAATCTATCTATGTTATTCATATGTAAGAATTTTCATTTATATACTAGTTGGAAAAATAAAAAAAATGATAAATAGAATTAAAAAAATAATTAACAACAAATTATCTGGATTTTTAAAATTTATTTTTTTTCTTAGATATCTATTTGTTATTTTTTTTGTCGCAATATGCTTGTTTCTAGTTATTCCTCAATTTTTTGATTATAAAAAAAAAGAAAAGATTATTAAAAATTATCTAAATCAAAACTACGGAATTGAAATAATTAATATTGAAAATATTAAATTTTATTCTTTTCCAGTGCCCCATTTACAAGCTAAAAATGTGATTTCAAATTTTAGCACAAAAAAAATACCTATGGAAATCCAGAAATTAGATATTTATCCTAAATTATTTAGTATCTATAATTTTAACAAATTTGAAACTAGAAAAATAAAATTAGAAAAAAATACAATTGATTTAAACTTAAAAAATTTTAGAACATTGATTAATAATACTTTTTCACTACAAAAAAAGATTTATTTTAAAGATCTTAATATTTCTGTGAAAGACGATAATAATAAAATCATTGAAATAAAAAAAATCGACTATAAAAATTATGGATATAAAAAAAATAAAATTATAGGAGAAATATTTGATGAAAAATTTAAAATCAGTTTAGAAAGCAACTTAAGTGTTATTGACTTTAAACTTTCAAATACTGGCATTAGTGCAAAACTAAAATTATTAGAAAACCAAAATCCTTCTCAACTCAAGGGAGAATTAAAAGCAAAAATTATTCACACAAACATAAAATCTGACCTATATTACGATGACGTTTCTTTAGAGATTAAAAATTTTTTCTTTAGAAATAAAGATCTATCCTTCGATAGTCGAGGGAGACTAGTCTTTAAACCCTTTTTTAAAATAAAATTAAATTCAGAGATAAGAAATATCAATTCAGAAATTTTCCGGTCTCTAAATATTGAAAATTTGTTAAATTCCAAAGATTTGATAAAGAGACTTAACAGTCAAATAGATATAAATTTCAAAACAAAAAAATTTAAAAGGGATTTAATTGATAATTTAGAAATTTCGACAATATTGGCTTATGGAAGATTAAATATTAAAAAAAATTTTTCTATTTCAAATAGCTCTTTTAAATGTCAAAGCAAAGTAAACTTGGTAGAGGATTTTCCAGTTTTTTATTTTGATTGTAATTTGAACTCTAAAGATAAAAGAAAATTATTTAAAAAATTTAAAATTAACTATAAAATTAAGAATGAACCTTTAGATATTTCCATCAAAGGAAATTTAAATATATTAAATAATGTAATCAATTTTGACCAAATTTATACAAATAGCGATAATAACTTTTCAAATGAGGATTTGAAATATTTCAAAAATAGTTTTGAAAATATTGTTTTCGATAAAAATTTTTTGGACATTTTTAATGTTAATAAAATTAGAAATTTTATAATAGAAATTTCTTAATTATTTTGGACTAATCATTTTTAAAGGATTCATAATTTTATCATAATCCTTTTCATTTATCAGCCCAGCTTTGATAACCTCGCGTTTTAAAGTAGTGCCGTTTTTATGAGCTGCTTTCGCTATGCTTGCAGCTTTATCATAGCCAATTTTTGGCGCTAAAGCAGTAATTTGCATTAAAGAGTTATCTAAAAGGTTTTTAATCCTTTTTTTATCTGCTTTAATACCCTTAACACAATAAAGTGCAAAAGTTTTTGCTGAGTCACTCATTATCTCAATAGATTGTAAAATGTTATGAATTATTAATGGTTTAAAAACATTCAATTCAAAATGACCATGAGAACCAGCCATGGTAATACCGTTGTGATTTCCAATAACTTTAACACAAACCATTGTAACAGCTTCAGACTGCGTTGGATTTACTTTGCCCGGCATAATTGAAGAGCCAGGTTCATTTGATGGTAATATCAATTCTCCATATCCAGCTCTAGGACCAGATCCTAAAAATCTAATATCATTTGCAATCTTCATTAGACAAACCGCTGTAGTATTTAATGTTCCAGAAAAATTTACTATTTCATCGTGAGCAGCTAATGCCGCGAATTTATTAGTCGACGGTTTAAATGGCAACCTAGTAATTTTACTGATTTCTTTAATGATTTTTTTATCAAAGTTTTTTCTGGTATTTAATCCTGTCCCAACAGCTGTACCACCTTGGGCTAAATAGTAAATTTCTCTTAATGCTGTATCAATTCTAGATATACATTTTTTTAATTGACTGTGATAGCCAGAGAATTCTTGTCCAAGTGTCAGTGGAGTAGCATCTTGTAGATGTGTTCTGCCAACTTTTACAATTTTACTAAATTCTTTTGATTTTTTATCTAATTCTCTCTCTAAAAGTTTTAATGATGGCAAAAGTTTTTCCCTTGATTTCAATGCAATAGCAATATGCATGGCAGTTGGGAAAACATCATTAGTAGATTGTGACTTATTTACATGATCATTTGGATGAATTGGTTTTTTTGTACCCATTTTCCCACCCATCATTTGTATTGCCCTGTTGGCTATTACTTCGTTGACATTCATATTGGTTTGAGTTCCTGAACCTGTCTGCCAAACTTTTAATGGAAAATTCATATCGTGTTTTCCTTTTATGACTTCTTCAGCAGCTCTAATTATGTATTTACTTATTTTTCGGTCTAAATCTTTATTTTTTGTATTAACTATTGCTGCAGCTTTTTTAATAATTGCAATCGAGTGGATAACTATTGGTCTAACCAAAAAATCACCTATATTAAAATATTTGTTTGATCTTTCAGTTGAAGCCCCCCAATACTTATCACCAGGCACCTTAATTTTTCCAATACTATCGAATTCTATTCTGTATTTCATCTTTGATTCTTTGATATAATACACTTTATTTAAATAATTATAAAATACAAAGGAAGAATTAATGAGCAATTTTAGAAGTGTTAAAAAATTTATGAAAACTTTTGGCCAAGAAGTTAGAGAAAAAGCTGGTTTTCCTGAAGATAAGATAATTTCCCTAAGATATGATTTAATTCGAGAGGAACTTCAGGAACTTAAAGATGCTTTGGATAAAAAAGATATTAAAGAGGTAGCTGATGCTTTAACAGATATTTTATATGTTACTTACGGTGCAGGACACGCTTTTGGAATAGATTTAGATAAGTGTTTCAATGAGGTTCAAAGTTCCAACATGAGTAAATTAGATACAGACGGAAAACCAATCTACAATGAAAAGGGTAAAGTTATGAAAGGCCCAAACTATTTTAAACCAAATTTAAATAAATTTGTAGCTTGATGAAAAGAAATTACCATTGGATTCTTTTAGGTGTTGCAGCTGGTATAGCTATTTATATGTTAGATAAATACATTTTTTAATTCAAACTATTATGAAAAAATTACAACCAAAACCTCATCAAGTGTGGGCATGGTGTTCAACTTTTACAATTTTATTAGGAGCTATAACAGCAGCATTGGGATTTTATCCATTGTATTGCTATATCTTTCTTTTGGGAAATAGTGGTTTAGCAATTGTGTCCTGGTTATGGAATGAAAAATCTTTGGTGGCTTTAAATATTGGGCTTGCTAGTATTTACTTAGTTGGATTGATAAATTTGTATTTTAATCATTAGGGGCGTTCTGTTGCCAGGTGCCCCAAACCCCGTTACTTAATTAACTAAGTTAATTAAGCTGCAAGTGCAAATTTTTGATTTGCATTTATAAATTA
>MDSZ01058115.1_pt1 | contig 13839 bp, 9 predicted proteins | sample 811201 | NCBI WGS metagenome assembly MDSZ01 (sample SAMN05326647, study PRJNA326480) | marine metagenome | isolation source: seawater | place: Indian Ocean: North | collected 2010
CGTCCTTGAAGACGGTGAAGTGGTTCGCCTGCCTGATAGAGAAACATGGTCATTCGACAGTAGTGGTTGCTTCGACGATGAATTATACACTACGGGACTGACCAGAACATGGTATTTGGATGGTGAAGAACTCGGAACTACAGCCATCTTCACTCTTGACAGAGAACAGATCACAAAGATGCACAACCTGAGATTTGTGTTAGTTGATGATGACGATAGTCAAACCACGATAAGCATGAAATTAGTTCTAGCCGGTTCTAGTTTCGACCCCCTGTCTAAGCAAAATGAGGACTCCACTCCAATGTGGCTACCACTCATTTTGGTCATCTCATTATTGTGTGCAGGTGCTTGGCTCATAAACAACCAAATCAATAACAAAAAGAGTGAAGTGAAGGTGGAAGAAATACCGTCTTGGAAGGAACAAAAAGGTATCAAGAAGTCTGAGACCGATAATGAGTGGTTTGACAACGCTTGAAGAACCCCGAGCGCTTCGGGCAACCATGTTCAGAGCAGAGGCGTTGACCGCTGGAGAGGGCCCTAGTATCTCTGATAGCGAGTATCGAAGCCGTCAACAAAGGCTCCTTGAAGGTCTTGAAGACGAAGATTTGCTACTAGTTGTAGGTAATCCAGAATCGGTTCGCAGCAATGACGTTCGATACCCATATCGAAATAGCAGCAATCTATTGTATCTATGCGGCTGGCATGAAGAACATAGTCTGCTAGCATGCCGTAAAGTAGATGGTAAATGGTCTGTTGAATTGTTTGTTCAACCAAATGATATTGTGAAAGAAATTTGGGAAGGAAGAAGGCCAGGACTAGATGGTGCCGAGACATCATGGCCAATCGACAAGGCACATAGCATAGAGGACCTCGATTCTGTTCTCGGCGAGATGCTTTCATCTTGCACAAGAGTTCTCGTTAAAACAGGTCTCGACAAGAAGGTGGACAAACTAGTCATGCAAGCCTTGGAAAGTAAGGGTAGGGCGAGACAATTGTCTGGTGAAGGACCAATAACTATCGAAGACCCAAGCGCTAGAATTGCCGAACTTAGACTTCGAAAATCACCAGCGGAAATTGAAATGATGAAGTATGCATGTAAAGTCAGTGCCCAAGCGCACATCGAAGCGATGGAAAAAGCAGAGGATGGCATAGGCGAATGGCAATTGCAGGCGATAATCGAAGGATTCTTCCAATGGAATGGACAAACCTGGGCTTACCCCAGTATTGTCGGTTGTGGAGATAACGCAACAATCCTCCACTACCATGCAAACGACAAGGCTTGTCGAAAAGAGGAAGTGGTATTGATCGACGCTGGTTCAGAATACTGTGGATATGCTGCCGATATTACCCGTTCATGGCCGATAGGTGGAAGGTTCACTGAAGCCCAGAAAGAGATCTATCAAGTGGTCCTCGATGCCCAGAAGGCAGCTATTGATGCATGCATAGTAGGCGCACCATATGATGCGCCACATCACGCGGCTCGAAGACATCTAGCTCAAGGACTGATAGACCTAGGAATCAGTGAACAGAGTCTGGAAGACGCACTTTCAATGGGGGGAGATCTCGGCAAATGGTACATGCATAACACAGGACATTGGATTGGTATGGATGTACACGATGTGGGAGTCTATCGGCCTGATGGAGAGCCTAGACTTCTCGAAGAAGGAATGGTCCTAACTGTTGAGCCAGGATTGTATTTCGCTGCTTGGAGAGAGGATGTTGAAGTTCCAGAAAGATGGGCAGGGATTGGAATACGAATAGAGGATGATGTTCTAGTCTCATCGAATGGGCCAGTTATTCTGAGTGCAGATTGTCCTAAAGAAATCGAAGAACTTGAGAACATCATTGGAACGTCCAAATGAGGTGTTTGTTTGCAAGGATGGCAGGACATTCTAAGTCACCAGTCTAAATGGTCATTAGACAACGCGTCTGAATATCGATTGAGTAGTGAAGATGCTGCTATTTTGTATCGAGATGCTGATTTTCATGCCTTGCAAAAGGCTGCCTTTCAGCGACGTCAAAAAATGAATCCTGGGAATAAGGTCACATACATGATTGACAGGAATATCAACTACACAAACATCTGCACAATCAACTGCCAATTCTGCTCTTTTTACAGGCCACCTGGTCATGATGAAACATATACTCAGAGCTTTGAGGAGATCAGTCTGCGTATCTCTGAACTCGAAGAATTGGGAGGTGTCAGGATATTGATGCAAGGAGGCGTAAATCCAGAGTTACCTTTTGATTGGTATTGCAAATTGTTGAGCAACATCAAGAAAAAACACCCTAGTATCCTGTTGGATTGTTTCTCCCCCATAGAGATCGATGGTATTTCGCAGGTCTGTGGAATGAGCACATTCGAGGTACTGAAGGGGTTGCAAGAAGCAGGGCTTGATGGACTACCAGGAGGAGGTGCAGAAATGCTCGTGGATGAAGTTCGGATGAACGTATCTCCAAAGAAACACGGACACCGAGAGTGGATGAGAATCATGCAGGAAGCGCAGTCCTTGGGCCTGACTACAAGTGCAACCAATGTGTTCGGATTCGGCGAGAGTATAGAACAGAGAATTGAACATCTACAATTTGTCAGGGACTCTCAGGACCAATCTATTTCTCAGTGGAATAACGGTTTCACATCATTTATCGCGTGGCCCGTACAATTGGAAAACAATTCTTACGGCAAGAGAGATGCTGGGAGGAACAAGTTCCTACTGGGTGCTGGCTCGATCGAATATCTTCGACATGTTGCGGTCTCTAGATTGTTCTTGGACAACTTCCAACATATTCAGGCATCATGGCCTACAATGGGAATGGAAGTCGCTCAAATGGCTCTATTTGGTGGTGCAGATGACATCGGTTCAACAATGATGGAGGAAAATGTAGTTTCAGCATCAGGAACTAGCAAACTTGCGGCTAGCGAAGAGGAGTTGAAATGGGCAATCAAACGAGCCGGTATGATTCCTGCAAGCAGAGATAGCCGCTATAGGACTCTAAATGTGGATGAGACAACTGAGCGTGAACTCCCGTGCCCTCCTCCTGTGCTAACTTAATCATAAGCGAAAGGCTTAGAATTTGCAGTTGTGAAAGTATTGAGAGGTGGCTCAATTAAATGCCCTTGACATGCACTATTGTAAACAGGACCACAACTAAGGTCAAAGATGGACGGAGTTGGTTGCATAGATTGTTCAACTGAATTAGTTCCAATTGCCGCTCCAGTCTCATTGTAGTACACTAACCAAATCGCTGCAATGATCTTTCGATCACCCCCGGTATCAGACTGCGGAACATATTCTTGGCCTTGGTAAAGACCTCGATATGAGAGATTGTTCTCTCCTTCCACCAACCACGAAGTAATGTCATACCTCCATTGCTTTACATCTTGGCCAGCACACCATCCAGCACGACCATAGGGCCAAGACCCAAACTGGTTAGCGATAACTCCCTGACCGATGAGGTTCTGACAACCTTGTGCTGTCCCAGCTATCGCATGGTCTTCCATTGCAGCGAATCCGTTCATGCTATAGTGGTGCTCATGGTTACAGAATTCTGAACAATTTGCAGCATCAGAATTGAAGCCATGCCCAGTTATCGTCGCAACAATTTCAACCCTATCCGCGCCCTCTGGAGTAGTGAACAAATGTTGGCGTTTGTGCTGACTCTGATTATTGTACTCGCCCTTGAATTGTCCACCAGAAAACGCGTATTCAGCAGCAAAGGGTTGATCATTCTCTCCCCAATTTGAAAGTAAAACTGTAATCACGACGCCCATCTTGTTTGCACCACTAAACTTGAATCGCCTATCACCTCCGTCTTGCACCATCCATAGGAATGGAGTAATGTCAGTCAACCATTGACCTTCTCTTCCATAGGTGGTAATATAGCGAACAAATTCCGTATTGCATACCGACGAATTATCAGCATCGCATATGTGTAGGTAGTGCAGATAGTCCCATTCGTGGCAACCACCAGAGGAATGCCTCATCCTATTTTCTTCACATGCGTGATAGGCATATACTTCCATGGTGTCGAATGCAGACATACTCGCTGCATCTGGGAAACTACCATTAGAATAGGAATTGTATCCAGATTGCCAGCCACCATTGTGCCATTGTTCATCAAAAATCTCAACCTTGGTGATTCCCGGATCTGTGGTTCTAATGTAGTAATCATAGTCTGTATTCCAAGTGTGTGGTTCCAAAGCAATGTGTTTGGGGTTGGTGCAACAGGAGGCACCTTGGCTCCAATCGTGTAGACTGCCAATTTCTCTAGACTGCTGAAATCTGTCTATTCCGTAGTAGAAAGTGCCCCAGTTCTGTATTAATCCAGCAATTCCACCATTCAAGGAATTGGCTCGCTGATCGATGAAATGGATTCTCGGCATCCATTTCTCTTCTTCGGCAGTAGTAAGACGATTCTCTACATCGGCCTTGCGATTCACTACATCGTTATGGTATGTTGAATCAAATGAACCATAGAACAAATGCACATTATCCGGAAGTGCCCTAATCAATGTACCAGGATTATATCCCCACGTTGCAGAATTGCTGTTACCATTACTGTCTGTATACTTGAAAAGGAACAGATAGGTGTCATTACCAGTCCACTCGTTTGCAAAGTTCCAGTTATTCCCAGAAAGTGTAGGAAATGAGAATGTGGAGACTATATCCATCCGACCACTCCCATAAGGGCCACTATTCCAAGCGACCGGTAATTGATTCACAGTACATCCATCTGCATCCGGAGTCCAACGCGAGGGGGTGTCTGGACACTGATCGACATTTGAGAAGACTCCATCTCCATCCAAATCTGAACAACCTACCTCACTAACCGGATTACCCAAAGGTGTCCCTGGGCAAAGATCTTCATCGTCTAGAACGCCATCAGAATCGCTATCTCTTTGATTCCCTGCACAGCCGTTTTCATCAACATCAGTACGATTCATATCAGTGAATGGGCAAAGGTCCAATGGAACGCCAGTAGCGTTGACATCATTCACACCATCTGCATCATCATCAAGATCTTCATCACTATCTCTACAGCCATCGGAGTCCCAGTCGCTTTGTTCATCTCTAGTCCAAGAAACGGCGCCTTTGGAGCAAGAATCGGAAATATCGGCAAGGCCATCAGAATCATCGTCATCATCTTCATCGGCATCTCTGCAACCGTCTGAATCCCAATCTGAAGCAAAACCACTGCTCCACTTGGTCGCACCTCGCGGGCATGAGTCTAACTCATCCAATACTCCATCGTCATCATCATCATCATCTTCATCTGAATCCCTACAACCATCTTCATCATGATCGAGTTCTATACTACTCGTCCAACCTGGAGATGATGGACAACGGTCAACGCCATCATTGATTCCATCTCCATCATCATCCAAATCTTCCCAACCATCATGACATCCGTCTGCATCGATATCTGTATCGGGTGATGAACTCCAACCATCCTCTTCTCCCCAACCATCAGGGCAGGAATCAAATTCATCTTCTATTCCATCACCGTCCATGTCATCTGCATTTCCCAACACATTGAGCAAGAAAGAACGATTATTCGAAACGGGCTTCCATTCACCACAAGTTGCTTCTAACAATCCAGTGATGCTTTCTTCGATTATCCCAAAGGATATCTCAAAAGATCCTGTCACATCATTCAAGTCTGCGGCTAATCGTACTGCTCCATCGAATAGAATCACCTCAACATAACAAAACTCCAAATTATCGTGCGAAATACTTCCATACATTGTGAACTCCTCACCCGGCTGGATTTCATACATCGATTGAATCAATATGGCTGCGAGTTCTTCTTCTGGAGCAATTACTTCGATATTCAACATTGGAAGGTATATCGAATCATGTCCATCTACAGATATTCTTGGAATGAATGTCCAATTACCAGGTGTCGCAAATCCGAGATAGATGCGCATTCCACCGTCATCATCTACCCTGAATGTAAACTCTGGCGCATCCACAGATAGGTAGTTCCTCCTAATATCTAACAACTCCATCGACACCTCAAGACCTGATAGCCAACCGGAAATCTCTCCCTCAATTACAAGCGCTTCCTCAAGTTCAATCGAATATTTATCTGACTCGATACTAGCATTCAATTCGATAGTCTCAGCCTCTTCCTCCTCTTTCTCTTCTTCTACAACCGCCTCTTTGACCTCATCAGAACCAATACACCCGGCGAGGGGAACAAGAAGTAGAAGCACTACCAACAGCAAAGCGGATAGAGGACGCATGCAACTGCGAGCATGAATGAGAAGATGAACCTCACGCTGCTACGGGGCGAGACTCATCCTTCGGCATACTATCCTCTATTCTACCGTCATTGATATGCGGCGTCAAGACCTTGACCGGTTCCATTCCATGGGCAACCTTGAGAGGATGCACCCAATACAATGGACCATGATTCTCTCTATCGATACGAATAATCATCTCCCAATGAACCGATAATAGCGTTCCATAATAGGTCCCCGGCCAATCCGGCTTAGGAGGATGTAATTTCACCTTGCCACCTTCGATTGGCAATTCCTGCATACCTCCCCATTCCATCATCCGCAAAGGTCGCAAAAACAATCCCCCAGGTGCATCGAATTCCATCAAAGGAGTGTCTTCTCCAAAACCACCGCCATCTGACAGTCCCTGCTCCCAATAATGTGGAAGAGGGGTTGAGAAGCCGGGAGGTGGTTGTGCCTCTTCATCCTTAGACAATATCTCCATCACCGTTTCTCGTATAGGTGGTAAGGCCCCAACCTGCCACCATACCTTCAGGGAATTCCAACCTTTGTGAGGATTTTCAAAGGTTATTTTGCACTCTAGTTCTGCATCAGCCACAACAGGTCCAAGAAACAAAATATCCGGAGAAGGAGTATCGCTGCTAAGGAATTCTCGCTGACGCTTGAGATCCCTGACATTTGCAATTAAACGCATCACATATGGAACTATCATCAAAGGTAAAATGACGACCACCATGAATGGATAATCCAACAAACCAAATCTAACCCCTCCAAGTACTGCTTCAGGCAATATCCCTGTCGCCATCAGCATAGGTTCCAAGGTTTGCATCAATAGGCCTGTTAGAAGAACTACTACGGCTATTATCAAGAACCATCTGGCGTACCTGTGTATTGGATTAGGACTTAGATACCATCCCGTTCTTTGTCGTTCCACCACCAATGGCGCCTTTCTGGTTTCCATTCTAACCTTAGCTCCAGAATTGAATTCTTCCTTTCCATCCGGCCCCTCAATGCTCAATCGGCGTTCAATAAACCAACTATTGGCCTCACCAATTCTGAATCCGGGCAATTGTTGCTCTGCAATCAACTTGGCCTCTTCTTCATCTTCAGCCTCTCCCAAGACCTGCTCCAATCTAATCGTAGGCAAGCGTTCAGGAATCATCAGAGAGGATTCAAAGGGTGGGTGTCTAACCTCACTGCGAGCAACCACCTTGTAATCGATAACAATCACCTTGTCTTCAACAACTCTATACCAGCCTTGATAGCAAGACCGCGGAATTCCGGTACTTTACGCAGCAACGATAGTCCAAGTGGAACTGGGCGTTCGATATCTCCTTCTTTGTTGATAAGTTGAATCACTTCGGGTTTTGAGAATATTTCGAAATGCTGATCCAATTCATCATCATCGCATGATGTAACGAATAAATCACGCAAAGCACGCGCCCTATCCTGTTTCTTGCGCATTCCACGCAAGGGCTTGCAAACCTTCTTCAAATCCTTGGAAGATAATCTATCCTGATTTACGGCATTTGCTAAATCATCAATGACCAAATCAATGGCCTCAAAACCAGGCCCTATTCCACCACCAGTTGTAGGCTTTGATAGACCAGCTGCATCTCCAATCAACAAAGTTCTATCTCGCCACGGACGGCGCAACAATCCGCATGGTACGGGCCCGCAAAAACGCGCACTTTCTCTGCAATCAGCAAATCTTTCTGCCCATCTTGACCGCTTCATCAAATGGTCCAATAATTGCTCACAACTACGTCCATCCAAGTCCTCTGCTCTTGACCAAACACCTATGCGATGAGTATCGCCATTTGGTATGGCCCAAGCAAACAATCCGGGCGCCACATCAATACCAGTGAACATATCCAACTTTCCTTGTTCACCAACATAGCCACTCACTTCGATTTGATATCCAACCATCATCTCCTTTGGGCGACCCATTCTCAAGGTGCGTCTCACCCAACTATGAGCTCCGTCGGCACCGATGAGAAGTGAGGCTTTGACCTCTAACTCTTCATCCCCCCGCTTAACAGACAAATTTACTCCATCTTCTTCAATCTCAAGGGATAATGGCCTGCTATCCAACCATAGGACCGCTCCGTTTTGCATTGCTTGACGAACAACTCCCTCGTCGAACAACTTGCGACAAACAACATGAGTTCGGACTACTTCTGGCTTACCAATTCTAACTTCGATCCCTGAAGGACTGTACATCCTCGCTCCGTGAACTTGCGTCAAAATCGTATCTTCTAGCCCTACTTTGAGCATGGCACCGGGATTTACTAAACCAGCACATTGGAACGGTTTTCCTACTTCGAGATGTTCTTCTAGCATTAGTACACTGAGGCCCTTTTCACGTAACCTGCGGGCAGCATACCCGCCTACCGGACCAGCCCCGACGATGACTACATCCCAGTGCTCCCGAACGTCTTCCACATCCGTTGGGCTTTCACCATCATTGAATATCATTGTGCTGAAGCGATACAGAAGGGAATCATTTCTTCTTGGTAGATCTCTTGCGAGAACGCTTTTCAAATCTGAACTTCACCTGCTTACGAGCATCTAGATACAATGTTGCCTTGAATGGTTTACCCTTGGCCGAAATAAAGTTCTCCAATGGGCCAACTTGGCCCTTTTCAATCAGTTCCTTTCCTTCGTCTCTGATTATCTCTCGGTCCTTGATAGTCCGAGGAACTTCGTATTCCTTGACTCCATCGCTCTGAACTTCAAAATGCGTAGGAGTCTCGACCACTTTCAGGCCCTTGCCGTCATCGATAAGAGGTGTTGAATCAACTTCGTATTCAGGTAATTCAGCAGCCGCAAATTCGAATGATGCAACTATTCTTTTCTTACCTCCACGACTGCGTTCTTCGAGGAAGAGGCAAGCACTAAACGGTGTTCCGCGCTTAGAAATAAAGTCATCAAAAACTGGTGTCTTACTATTCTTGATCAAGATGATTAATTCATCATCTGACAACCTCCGACGTCCCATGACTCGACGTCCTTGGGCAAGACTACAATCTGTATTGCTGCAGGAAAAATTTTCATCATCTGCAAAGATTGAACCATCTTCACAGATACTACAAGCACACAATTCTACTGAATTACCAGCGTTCAATTCACGTTCTGGACGATCTTGAAAACTCAAGGTACCATCTTCAGACAAACTCACTCCTGTAGTATAGGTTTCAGCATCGGAACGACGTACAAATCCATGCAATTCATCGATGCTGCCATCTCTCAGGATTCGCGAAATGGTATTTCGATCGAAATACCTACCCATCGAGCGTTTCCAAAACACGGCTTCACAATCATCAGAACTACAAGCATATCTCTGGTCCAATTCAACTACTGGAGATTTGCAACTTGGACAATTACCTACCGGCTCTTCAGAAGCGAATAATTCCTCCTTGGTGAATGAACTAAATCGCTCTACTAACTGCTCAACTTTGGACTCGACCTCTTGCATGTACGATTCGCTTCCCTCATCGCCTTCCTCTACTCTACGCAACTGAGATTCCATCTCTCCAGTCAATTCAGGTGAGGCAATCCAATCCACTGGTATTCTACGCAGAACATCAACCAGACGAATACCCTCTGGAGTTGCCCTCAATGAGCCACCTTTGAGGCGCTGAGCCAATCCCTTGGCAATTAGTTTCTCAATTGTCTCTGCACGTGTCGCTGGAGTCCCTAGACCCTTGCCCTTCAGTGCCTCCTTCAGTTCATCGTCGTCAACATCACGTCCAGCATTTTCCATGCGCGACAATAATCCCGCGTCCTTAAGGCGCGTCTTGGGCTTGGTCATACCTGATTCAGCCATGACTGAGTCAACATTGCTCATCGCTTGAGGTGCCACTTCTCCCCATCCGTCGGGCATCTTGTTTGACTTGGTAATGACCTGCCTCCAACCTTCTTCCAATAGCATGTTGGCTTCAGCCATCAATGCACCATCACCAAGACTGGCCTTACGCTTCTCATCTTGCCATTTAGCATTAGGATGAAAAGAAGCAAGGAACCTGGATACTATCAATTCGTAAACCTGCATAGTTCTTCCAGAAACTTCTGATGGAGGAACTTTGCCAGTAGGAATAATTGCATGGTGATCTGAGACCTTTGCATCCTGTAAATTTCGCTCTACATGTTCCAAAGTACCATTCTCAAGCCTCTTGGCGTGTTCGGACCATCTTGCTTGAGACTGTAACTTGATAATGATCTCATCTACATCTTTTCTCATATCTTGAGGCAAGTGCTGTGATTCGGTTCTTGGGTAAGTCGTCAACTTGAACCGCTCATACAATTGCTGAGCGTGGTCGAGAGTTTCTCTTGCAGACATATTCCATAATTGATTGGCGACCTTCTGTAGAGTAGTTAAGTCGAAATTCAAAGGCGACTTCTCTACTCTCTCTTTCTTAGTCATGAAAACCTCGATTTCACCTTTCTTCAACTCCGCAGATAGGCTCTCCAATTCATCCTCTTCTACGATGTGAGTACGAGGTATCTCGCCTTTTCCATTCCTTCTCCATTTTGCAGCCCAGACTGCATCATTCTGGCTCAAACCAACTTCCAATTCCCAATACGGGGATGGTTCATGAGATAGTACTTCCAACTCCTTATCAACCAGCATCGCCAAAGTTGGCGTCTGAACGCGACCAAGACTAATCGAGCCTTTCTGCCCACGACTTCTCAATCGTAGAGTGGCTGCTCTTGAGCCATTCATCCCAATCAACCAATCCGCTTCTGCTCTACTGCGCGCAGCATCTGCTAAACTATCGTACTGTTCGGCAGGCGCACGTTCATCCCATGCTTTGCGTATTGCTGAATCTGTCATAGAACGCATCCACATCCTTGACACAGGCAGATTGCTTTTCGAATGCTCTTGGATTCTACGGAATATCAATTCCCCTTCCCTTGCTGCATCACAAGCATTGACTAATTCTGTCGCATCGCTTCTATTTATCAGGGAAACAACCGCCTTGAGATGTTCTGCATCGTTCCTCTTCCCCTTTGGCTTGGTCTTGAATTGTTCAGGAATAATTGGTAAGTGATCCATCTTCCATGTCTTGAATGATTTGTCATAAGATTCGGGTTCCATCAATTCCAACAAATGCCCTACCGCCCAGGTCACCAATACGCCATTTCCTTCAATGTGTGTTGGATGATTACCGCTGGCCCCGAGAACGCGAGCCAAATCTTGAGCGACACTTGGCTTCTCAGCGATGATTACGGCGACCATGATTTCCCCTCCCCTCCGCCACGCTACTTAATCCCTCACATGACGTGGAATTCTACAGGTACTATACTAGTACCTGAGGAAAAACGTACCTTGTCAATTACCCTGCGCCGTATTCTTCCGATGGGTTTCTTCATCCCAAGGTTCACTGGCAGCAGGACCTAAACAATCTCGACATCCGGGATATCCAGCTGCAAGGAAAGCAGATGAAAGTTCCAACAACTCATCAATCAATTCAGACATTTGTCCAACTACCCACACGGAATCGAGATTTGGTTCACTACCTGATAATCTACCAATCTCTTCACCATCTGATTTCATCAGAACATGAGTTTCAGCATGTACTTCGATTTCGGGAAGATGCAACCTAGAGGGGATGTATTCCGCCACCAATCTAGGTAAATCCTCGCAGCGTTCAGCAAATATTGGAGGAACCAACAACACCACTCCTTCATTTCGCAACAACCGTCTGGTGAATTCACCGAGAGAGGGGAGCATGGCCTGCCGATGAAGCGCAACGCTTGAAGGGTGGCGGCTGAGCGCCTCTTACGATGGGGGTGTTCTGGAATCTACTAGCAAGGCCGGCTATCGCCTTGCAAGATTCTGAAAAGGCGCATTCCCGTGGAATGTTTGCACTAAAGATGGCACAAGCATTTCCTCCGATGAGACTACTGATGAAGTTGCTTTGGCGGCCCAAACAAACTCCGTGTGAATTCCTTGAATGGAATCTAGCAAACCCTCTGGGATTAGCAGCTGGGATGGATAAAAAAGCAGAGAATGTAATGGCTTGGGAAAGTCTTGGATTCGGATTTATCGAAGTGGGCGGATTTACTGCAACTGCTCAAAGTGGGAATCCAAAACCTCGAATGTTTCGAAACTCTACTCACAAGGCTCTAATCAATAGGATGGGCTTCAATAATCCAGGTTCAGCCGCTGCTGCAGATACATTATCGAAGACCATGTCAAAGCGCAAGAGTCGAAGAATGAAAGTACTTGCAAATCTAGGGCGCTCAAAGAATACCAGTAATGAAAATGCGCCTTCTGATTATTGTGAAAGCCTCCGTACATTGTGGCCATATGTAGACGGATTTGTGATTAATGTCTCCTCTCCAAACACTCCCGGATTAAGAGAATTACAAGAGGGGAACGCGTTGCAAAATCTCTTAGATTCCTGTATTGAAGAAGAAAAACGATGTGGCTCTGGAAAACCAGTAATGGTCAAAATATCCCCCGATCTCAGCAATGAACAACTGGATATGGTAATCGATTGCGCAAGAAGCGCTGGATGTGCGGGAATCATAGCAACCAATACCACCCTCGAGCGCCCTCAACCTTTGAATCGTAAGTCTGAATCATTCGTAGAGCAAGCAGGTGGGTTGTCTGGACAACCCCTGAAACAGCGATCAACAGAAATCATCGCACATATTCACAAACGCTGTCGAGGAAAATGGCCAATTATTGGAGTAGGGGGGATTTCCACCGCTGAAGATGCTTGGCAGAAAATCATTCATGGCGCTAGTTGTGTGCAATTATATTCTGCATTGGTCTTCAAGGGACCGAGTGTAATCAGGAATATTGTAAATGGGCTAGAGAGAAAATTGAAACTGAATGGGCTCTCATCTCTTGACCAAGCCATAGGGCTGGCATTAGAAGAGGAGGAATGAAAATGTTGTCTAGAAGAGGTAGGCTGCTAGCAGCAGGATGCTTGGCCCTACTTGCTCTATCTGCCACACTTTTCCTCTCAGAACCTGTTCCCTCCATGGCTGTTGACGATTTGATGAAATCGCCTGATAAGCACGAAGAAAGCGAAGTTAGTATCAGGGGAGTTGTCAGTAATGGATCATACGACTCTCAATCATTGACATTCAGTCTTGAAGGAAGTGAATACAACCTTTCGATCGATGCTGCTCAAGCAGCGATACCGCAAGCATTTGATGAGGGATTGACTGTGCTCGTAGACGGCATACTGAAGAAAAGTCAAGGAGAATGGATTCTCGAAGCCGAATTGATTACTGTAGGTTGTCCCAGCAAGTACGAAGAATGAGTATTGGAGCCTTGACGTAGGGTTGAAATGGGACAAACCTCCCCCAATGTATGGGATAGGAGGGGTGGTGACGTACCCTGTACCACAAATCGTGACTGGTGGTCTGAACGCTTTCGGGCGGCGCAACCGAGCCCAGAGCTTCCTACGCATGGACGTTGATGTCTCGCCCCTGAGTGACTCGGGTTGTCGTGAACCGTATCCGGAAGGAAACGGGAATCGCATAACCGGGGAATCAGGTCAGGCCGGGAACGGAGCAGCCCTACTCGGGGCCATGGGTGCCTCAGGGTTCCGGGATGGAGGAAGTGCGTGGGA
>MDSZ01071793.1_pt1 | contig 13839 bp, 6 predicted proteins | sample 811201 | NCBI WGS metagenome assembly MDSZ01 (sample SAMN05326647, study PRJNA326480) | marine metagenome | isolation source: seawater | place: Indian Ocean: North | collected 2010
AAACAACTATCACTTAATTCCGTTTTTAACATAATAATTAATATAATTTAGTAACGTAGAGGTCTATACCATATTGTATTGTTTAGTGAATAATATTTTTATTAAATATAATTATAGATTCTATAAATTCAAAAAAAGATGTCTGAGCCAAAAAACATTATAATTAAAAACGCCAGGGTAAATAATTTAAAAAATGTTACTGTTACTATTCCAAGAAATAAATTTGTTGTTATATCAGGCGTCTCTGGTTCTGGAAAATCATCTCTAGCCTTTGACACAATTTTTGCAGAGGGACAAAGAAAGTATATAGAAAGTTTGAGTTCGTATGCAAGACAATTTCTTAAAAGAATGGATAAGCCTAATGTAGATTTTATTGAAGGCTTATCTCCAGCTATTGCTGTTGACCAAAAAAGAAATAATAAAAATCCAAGGTCAACTGTTGGTACCTTATCTGAGGTATATGATTATTTAAAGCTTCTCTATTTAAATATTGGGAAAACAATTTCTCCTGTTTCTGGAAATGAAGTTAAGAAAGAAACACCTGATGATGTTTTGAGTTTTATTTCTAGGTATGATAAAGAAAAATATTACATTTCAATAAATAGAAAATCTACCAAACAAACCTTTAGTAGAGATTTAGAGATTCTTTTGAATAAAGGTTTTACCAGGATAATAATCGAAAACCAATTCTATACAATTGAGTCTTTACTTGATAAAAAAAAGACATATACATCCTATAATGTGCTTATTGATAGGGGGGTAGTTTCTTCAGGAGATGAAAGTTTTAATTTTAAAATTATTGAGGTGTGTAAAGAGGGTTTTTTTGAAGGCGGCGGTAGACTTGAGGTGTCTATACCTAAGGTCAAGTCTAGAGAGTTTTCTAATAAATTTGAGCTTGATGGTGTATCATTTATAGAACCAACACTTAATCTCTTCAGTTTTAATAACCCTTACGGTGCATGTTCAGGTTGTGGTGGCTTTGGAAATGTGTTGGGTTTTGATAAAAATAAAATCATACCTAATGAAAAGCTTTCAGTTTATTCTAATTGTATTGTGCCATGGCGAACGGAAAAAATGAAAGTATGGCTTAAACCACTTATTGAAAATAATAAATCTTTAGGTGTTGACATACATAAGCCTTATTTTGAACTTAGCGACAAAGAAAAAAATATAATTTGGGATGGTGGTCAAAACTTCAAGGGTATAAATGCTTTTCTTTCTTATCTTGAAAGGAAAAGTTATAAAATTCAATATAGAATTATTGCGTCTCGTTATAAGGGGAAAACATTATGTGAGTCTTGTAACGGAACAGGCATAAGAGAAGAGGCAAAAAATGTTAGAATTAACAATAAAAACATTATCGATATAGTTTTAAGCCCTATAGAAAAAATTCTTCGTTTTTTTAAAAAAATTGATCTTACTGAGAACGAACAAAAACTATCTAATAGAGCCTTACAAGAAATTTTATCAAGGTTAAATTATATTAATAATATAGGACTTGGATACTTAACATTAAACAGAAAGGTAAATACTCTTTCAGGCGGTGAGTTTCAGAGAATAAAGCTGGCCACCTCTTTGGGAAGCTCACTAGTAGGATCACTTTATGTTTTAGACGAACCCACAGTTGGGTTACACCCTCATAACACAAAAAAATTAATTGAGATATTACGTTCGCTCAAAGAAATAGGTAATACGGTAATAGTAGTTGAACATGATGAGGAGGTAATTTTATCTTCAGATTTTCTAGTTGATATAGGCCCAGGAGCAGGAAACAATGGGGGTAAAATTGTTTTTTCTGGCCCCACTTCATCTATTAGTAATAAATCAAAAGGCCCTACAAGTGAATTTATATTCAATAAAAAAATATATAAAAGCTTAAATACAAGAAGCTTTCAAAAACAAATTATTTTAAATAATGCTTCTGAAAACAATTTAAAAAACATTAATGTTGACATTCCACTTGAATGCCTTGTTGTTGTGACAGGTGTTAGTGGATCAGGAAAGTCAACATTAATCAAACAGATACTATACCCCGCCATTGCTAAAAGGTTAGATAAAAAATATGAAAAAGAGGGTAAGTATGATTCAATAGGTGGTGATGTTAATTCTATAAAGGATATTGAAATTGTTGATCAAAACCCAATAGGTAGATCATCGCGATCGAATCCCGCTACATACTCAAAAGCTTATGATGGTATAAGAAAGTTATTTGCCCAGGAAGGTGAGAAGGTTGATAAGCAAATCAAACCTTCAGATTTTTCATTTAATGTTGATGGTGGACGGTGTGAGGAATGTCTTGGGGAAGGTGTAAAAAAAATTGAAATGCAATTCATGGCTGATTTGTTTTTAGAGTGCGGTGCGTGTAAGGGAAAAAGATTCAAAAAAAACATTTTAGAAGTAAAGTATCAAGAAAAAAACATTTTCGATGTACTTGAGTTAACAATAGAAGAGGCTCTTAGTTTTTTTTCAGCATCAGCGGCTATTCAAAAAAAATTAAAACCAATGAATGATGTAGGTTTGGGGTATCTAAGATTAGGTCAATCCTCAAGTACCCTAAGTGGAGGAGAGGCTCAAAGGTTAAAATTAGCATCTTATTTAATTGAAGAAAAGTCATCACAAAACAACAGCCTTTTTATATTTGATGAACCAACCTCTGGACTTCATAATAAAGACATATCATATTTCATGTCATCTATATCTAGATTGATTGATATGGGCAACTCTGTAATTATTATTGAACATAATACTGAGTTAATAAAACAGGCTGATTGGATAATTGATATGGGACCTGATGGCGGGGAGAACGGTGGTCAAATTTGTTTTAAAGGCACACCTTTTAATTTAATTAAAACAAAAAACAATAAGACAGCAAAATATTTAAAAAATCAGTTCGTTAAAGGTTAAATTATTATCAAAAAAATATTTAATTAATTTTACATAAAATATTAAATAATGGCTAAAAAGATTGTTGCGGCAAATTGGAAGATGAATAATGACGAATATTCTTCAAAATCATTAGCATATGAGTTTCTGAAACTTGTAAACAATCAAAACAACCCAAATACACTAAAAATACTTTGTGTCCCTTTTCCTTTCTTGGCTACTATAAATCTCATGTGCCAAGGGGCTGAATCGGTTTATGTGGGTGCTCAAAATTGTAGTTCGTTTAATAAGGGTGCTTTTACTGGAGAGGTTTCTGCCAATATGCTTCAAAGTCTAAAAATCCCATATGTAATTATAGGTCATAGTGAAAGAAGGGAGTTGTTCTTTGAAAAAAGTGAAGATTTAATCAAAAAAGTTGAATTGGCTTTAGAAAACAACATAAGTCCTATTTTTTGTTGTGGAGAACCGCTAGGGATAAGAGAAAAAAACAATCATATTGACTACGTAATCAATCAATTAGAAGAAACAGTTTTTAATTTAACTGCTGATGACTTTTCAAAGTTAATACTAGCTTATGAACCTATATGGGCTATTGGTACAGGAAAAACGGCAAGTAATGAAGAAATTCAAGAGATGCACTCCGCTATAAGAAAAAGCATCAAAAAAAAATATGGGTCATCTACATCTCAAAAAACGAGTGTTTTATATGGTGGAAGTGTAAAATCAGTAAACGCAAAAGAAATCTTTGATCTTAAAGACGTTGATGGTGGATTAATTGGAGGCGCTTCTCTAAATGCCCAGGAGTTTATAGACATCGTTAACTCCAATAATTAGTACCGATGTTTGGGTTAAATTTTCTTTATAAAACTATTTTTAGTTTTATTCTTTTTCTTCCTTTTTTTTCCTTTTCCCAAACCGTAAACAGGTATAGTAAAGAGAACTTTTTAGAACAGCTTAACAAAGATTTTAATTCTTTTGGAGTCCAGGTTACAGAAAAAGAGTTATTTGAAAATACCAGGCAAAATTTTATAAACAAAATAAAAGAAGAGTCTAAAGGTTATTATATAGAAATTATTAATTATTCTAGGGCTAACGGTCAGGACGAGCTGTTATCTTTTTTGTATTATACAAACTGGCTACTAAATAATAACATTAAAGCAAGCTCTAGCATTGAGAAAATCTTAATGTATCACTATTATGATTTATATAACCCAACAGAAAATAATACAAACTACTTCTTGTCTTTATGGGATACAATTACTAATAAAGTACTTGCTAATGAGACTTCTTTTACGTTAAAAGTAAAAGATAATTTTAAGGTAGGTGTAGAAGATTTTTTAGATTTTGGTTTATATGATAATACTGGTAACATTCTAGGAACCTTAGTGTTCTCTTTTTTAAGCACGGATATTTTGATTACCTCTGAGTTTCATAATTTTAAAATTGAGAAGCCCAACTTTAATTACTTTCCTGATGTTAGTGTCATTGATGGAGTTAAAGGAAAGGTAACATCTAACATACCGAACAAGTATTTAGGTGAAGTTGATTTCTTACTTCAAAATTTTACTATTGATTTAAAGTCTGGTAAACTTGTCTCCAACGAAAGTGTTTTGAATTCAAATAAATTAAAAGGAATAAAAGGATCGCTTGAGTATCAACCACCTATAAACCAACCAAAATATAACAATCAATTTAGTTTTTTGTCTGACAATTCAGACACAGAAATAATAATTAAAAAGAATGCTAAGTTAAAAACAGGTGTCTCAATTAAGGGAGACTTTTTTTACTCTAAATCTCTTTCTGGAAAAGAATCGGAACTATTATTTTTAATTGATAATGAAAAAAAAATAAGTATCAAATCCAAATCTTTTTTAATCAATGATAACGAGATATTTTCACCAAAAACAAAGTTTAATCTTTATGACAATAAAGACTCTATCTATCACCCTTTGGTAGAGTTTAATTTTGATCTGGAATCAAACAAAATTCAAACATTAAACATTGAAGGGGTTTTAAAAAACACTCCATTTTATTCTTCATTCTTTAACATAGAACTTGATCCCGACCAATTAACCTATGTTATAGGTGAAGACAACATATATTTTAGTATGATAGTTGCACCAAGTCAAAGACCGCTAAATGTTTATTCAAAAAATCACTTTTCGAATCAAAAGCTGAATCAGATGACGGATCTTAACGGCACCAATATTTTAAAGGCCGTTTTTACCTATTACTCTAAAGCAAAAAGAAAAGATTTTTACCTTAATGATTTAGCATATTATTTTAAGTCTAACCCAGATTTTATGGAATCGGGCCTTATAGTTTTATGGAGAAATGGTTTTGTTTCGTATGATAGAGAAACCGGTCTGATTGAGGTTTTACCAAAGCTTAGACATTATTATTATTCGCATTTAAAAAGATCTGACTTTGATGAGTTCAGCTTTAGTTCTCTAACCAAAAACTCAGATAACTTAGTTTATAATTTAAAGTCTAATACAATGATTTTCAGGGGTGTTGAAAGTGTAACCCTAAGCAATAAAAATAATATAGTTGTTTTCCCAAAAAACGGAAATCTAACTTTAAAGAAGGATAGAGAGGTCAATACAGTTGGAGATATTTCCGTTGGAAACTTTGATTTTAAAAGTGTTGACCTTGTTTTTGATTATAACTCATATCTAATTGACTTAAAAGAAATTGACACCTTAAAGATGTTAACAAAAAAAAATGCTAGAGATAGTTATAATTATCTATATAATATTGGAGGAGACTTATATATTAATCACCCTAAAAACAAATCATCTAGGAGAGACCTCCCTAAATTCCCCTCCTTTATTTCAGACAAAAGCACTAAAATATTTTTTGATATGCCAGAAGATTATGGCCAAGAATACGATAGCGCTTTCTATTTTTCTATTGATCAGTTTCAAATTGATAGTTTAGATAAATCTTCTCTGCCAAAATTTGAGTTTCCAGGAACCTTCTATTCAAACAACATTATAAAACCTTTGGAGGCTAAGCTTATCACAATGCCTGATAACTCCTTTGGTTTTACGATGGATCTTAACGAGAAAGGTTTAGATGCCTATAACAAAAAAATCACTCTTTTTAATTCTTTACTTCTTGACTCTACAGGTCTATATGTTGATGGAAACATTAAATACGAAACAACAACTTTATTTTCTAATAAAATAAGACTTTTTCCTGATTCAATATCTGGAGTTTTAGAAAAGGGGTTTATGCTTTCTGGAAATACACAAAAAAATTCAATTAATTATCCTGATTTAGAATTGTCAAATTTAGATTTTAGATTTTATAACGATAAAGATGACTACCTCTATTTTAGATATGACTCTTTATTAAGTCCTAGAATATTAGGTTATAGTAATAGTGTTGAAATTTTTGGTGATTTATATGTTTCTTCTGATAAGGTCACTTCTTACGGTAGCTTAAAAACAAAAAACTCTAGTTTTTTTTCTGAAAATTTCTCTTACAACCAAAGCTTGATTGTTTCAGAAAACACAGATGTTAAATTATTTTCTCCAAACCATTCTGATGGTTTGATGACCGCAGAAGGTGTCTTTTTTAAGTATAATATATATAAAAACGAGATGGAATTTAAATCTCTTTTTTATGATGAACAAAACTTTATTTTACCAGAATATGATTTGTCTACCTCTCTGACAGATGTTTTGTGGTTTACAGAAAGACAGCTCCTCGAGTTTAAAGCTGAGTCAGACGAAATTCATTCTGTGTATTCTCAAAATAGTAATTTTTTAAATTGGGATTTTGTATCTAATTCGTTGTCTTTAGATATTAAAAACAAGACCCTTTTATCAAAAGGTGTATTAGATATCCAAGTTGCTGATGCTTATATTATACCAGAAAATGAACAGTTATATATTAAGGAAGATTTTCAGATACAGCCATTGAAAAACTCTGTTCTTGTTTTAGATACAATAAGTGAATATCACAGGTTTATTAATTCTAATGTGTCTGTTCTTACAAAAGATAAATTTGAGGGTAAAGGAGTTTATGAGTATGTGAATTTTGATTTGGATACTTTCAATATTCCGTTTTCTCAGTTCGAATTTAAAACAACAGAAAACAATCAACTAACATCTTTTTCTACTGGTGATGTAAGTGAAAATAATCCGATTTTAATGGAGCCTGGTTTTAATTTTTATGGTAGTATAGAACTGCTAGCCAATAGTGAACAGCTTTTATTTGACGGGAGTATTATTCCCTCTGAAGTTATTGGTTTTAGTAAATCTAATGCTATTCCTTTTAATGATTATTTTGTTCCTGGAGACGAGCTAACTTTAAACATTTCTGATGAAGATGGGTTTTATAATGCCGCAATATCAAAAACACAAGAAGGTTTGTTTTTTGATTTTTTTAATAACCCAGTATCTAAAAAAAGTTTAGTTTTTTTCAACCCTCAAGGCGTATTATCATATGATCCTTTTACTAAAGAATATTTAATTGAAACAAAACTAAAGAGAGATCAAGAAGTTTACAATGGCAACTCACTATTATATAACCCAGTTAATAAATCAATAGCTTTTGAAGGGAGCGTAGATATAGTAAATAACGGTAATAATTTTAAAGTATTTTCCTCTATGTCTGGTATAGCTAATTTAGATTCAATGAATATTGAGGCAGATGCTTTTATTGTTATAGATATAAACCTAAAAAAATCTATTGTTGATGAGTTGGGATTTGCTTTCAATGATATTATAGAAACATACGGGGCCCCCATAGCCCATGATAATGAACAAGACGTGTTAATTCGGCTTTCAGATCTTATTGGAAATGAAAAAACAACCGCATATGAAAACGTGATTCTGTCAGAATATAAATCATTGGTTGAGGCTGATGGCCTGTTAAATAGTGTATTTGTTTTTCCAAACACTCAATTTTCATGGTCTTCAAAAGAAGGCTCATGGTATAATACATCATCAGTAAACCTATCAAACATTGGTTCTAGAGATGTCAACGCCGCTATAGATGGGTTTGTTGAGTTTAAAAACACTGACTTAAACCAATATATAGTTAATATTTTTTTACAGCCAGCCCCTGAATTTTGGGTTTATATGAGTTATGATGGTAAAGCTTTAACAACTCTTTCTTCCAACGATCGTTTTAATTCTGAAATGTCAGAAATTGTAAATACCAGAGATAAATTTATTTCAACTAGGGTTACAGATGAAGACGTCGTTTTAAATTATATAAATGATTTTAGATTCAGATACTTTGGAATAAAAGAGCCATATAATCTCATGTCTCCATCAGATACTTTTTTGGAGGACGAGGTATTTAAAACCGTTTCAGACGATGATGATGGTTTTTAATTTAACGTTTTTTTAGGTTATAAAAGTGTTTGTGCTAAGAATATGTTTTTAAATTTGTTTCTATGATAAAGGATTATATAAGTAATAATAAGGATAGGTTTTTATCCGAACTTTTTGAGTTATTAAAAATACAGTCAGTTAGTGCAGACTCAAAGTTTAAAGAGGAGGTAGATAAAGCTGCAAATTGGTTAGTTGGAGAGTTTAAAAAACTTGACTTAGATAATGTCGAGAAAATTAAAACTAAAGGTCACCCAATTGTTTATGCAGAAAAAATTATTGACCATTCTTATCCCACAATTTTAGTCTATGGACATTATGACGTACAGCCTGCAGATCCTTATGAGTTATGGGACTCTCCACCTTTTGAACCAACCATAAAAAACGACAAAATATATGCTCGAGGAGCATCTGATGATAAGGGTCAGATGTACATGCACCTTAAAGCTTATGAGACTTTAAAGAATGTAGGAGAAATTAAATTTAATATTAAATTCATGATTGAGGGAGAAGAGGAATGTGGCTCAGATAGTCTTGAAGATTTTGTTGTTAAAAATAAAGAAAAACTCTCAGCAGACGTAATTGTAATTTCAGATACTAGTATTATTAATAATGAGAACCCTTCTATAACTATAGGTCTTAGAGGGCTTTCTTATATGGAGGTGGAGCTAACTGGACCAAATAGAGATCTTCATTCAGGAACATATGGTGGCGCTGTCAACAACCCAATTAACGAACTGTGTAAAATTATATCTTCTCTCAAAGACGAGAAAGGTAAAATATTAATTCCTGGTTTTTATGACGATGTTAAAAATTATGACAAAAACACTAGAGAAGAAATTAATAAAGTTCCGTTTGATCTAGATGAGTTTAAGTCCCATATCAATATCGGAGATATTTATGGCGAAGAAAGTTACTCGACAGTTGAGAGAATAGGAATTAGACCAACGTTAGATGTAAACGGTATATGGGGTGGATACACAAACGAAGGCGCAAAGACTGTTCTGCCGTCTAAAGCGTATGCAAAGATTTCAATGAGACTTGTTTCAAATCAATCAAGTAAAAAAATATCAAATCTTTTTTCTGACCATATGAAAAAATTATGTCCACCGTCTTGTTCAATTAAAGTAACAGAGCACCATGGGGGGGAGCCGTGTATTGTTAATACAAAAACGAAGGGCTATAAGGCTGCTTATAATGCATTCAAAGAAGTTTGGGAAAAAGAACCAGTTCCAACATTTGATGGAGGAAGCATACCTATAGTTGCTTTGTTTAAAAAAGAATTGGGTCTAGATTCAATTTTGATGGGCTTTGGTTTAGATGAAGATGCAATTCATTCTCCAAATGAGTCATATGGTTTATTTAATTTTTATAAAGGCATAGAAACAATAACTTCATTTTATAATAATTTTGCAGCTAATGAAAAATAACATTCTTGTTTCATTAATTCTCCTTCTTTTTTTTACAAACAATGTTTTTTCTCAAATACTTGAGCCAATTTCGTGGAAATTTCGTGTTGATAGTTCTGAATTTGAGACCTCTGGAGCCTTGAGTCTTACCTTTACCCCTACAACTGAGTTAGGTTGGTATATATATTCATCAGATAACGATCCAAATAGTGGACCAAGAACCGAATTTGAGTTTTATCCCAATAAAACATACACTATTTTGGGTGAAATTATTCCCTTAAATGTAAAAACAAAATTCGATGAGGTGTGGGAAGCCAACGTTCGTTATTTAGATAATAAAGGATCTTTTACCCAAAAAATTAATATATCTAACGATAACCCTTCAGTTAGTGGGTACATATCATATCAGGTCTGTTCCGAAATTGAGAAAATGTGTATTCCTCTTGAAAAAGATTTTGTTTTTTTTAATTCTGATACTAGAGATAACGTAGCTTTTGATCAAGAACTTTTAAATGTTGAGGAGGAAAAGTCTTTATTATCTTTTATGCTTTTTGCTTTTTTTGCAGGATTCTTAGCTATTCTTACCCCATGTGTTTTTCCAATGATCCCTCTAACGGTTTCTTATTTTGCAAACACAAAAAATCCAAAAAAATCTTATTTCGAGGCAATTTTTTTTGGTTTATCAATCATATTGATTTTTACTTTTTTAGGCGTTTTTTTATCATTAATAATGGGGCCGCAGTCTGCAAATGAAATAGCGACTTCATGGATTCCTAATTTAATTTTCTTTTTATTATTTGTTGTTTTTGGACTTTCTTTGATAGGATTTTTTGAGCTTACGATTCCTTCTAATATTATAACCACAGTAGACAAAAGATCTCAGGAGGGGGGACTTCTTGGAATATTTTTTATGGCTTTTACGCTTGTCTTAGTTTCATTCTCTTGTACAGGACCATTAGTAGGGAGTATTTTAGTACAATCAGCAAGCGGCCTACAAATTAAGCCTGTCCTAGGTATGCTTTCTTTTTCATTTGCATTTTCTTTACCCTTTACTCTGCTTGCTATATTCCCTCAAAAACTACAAAGCCTTCCTAAATCAGGAAATTGGATGGTTACACTCCGTGTAATTTTAGGATTTATTGCAATAGCGTTCTCGCTTAAGTTTTTGAGTGTCGTTGACAAAGCATATCATTTTAATTTATTAGATAGAGAATTGTTTTTATCTGTATGGATTATTTTGTTTTTGGTATTATCTCTTTATCTCTTTGGGTTTATTAAGCTTCCAGATGGATACCTACAAAACAGAAACTTAAAAACACGTATACTTGCATTAGTTTTTTCTTGTTTATCCGTTTACCTTGGATCAGGCCTATTTGGAAATAGGCTTTCTTACTTAGCAGCTTATCTTCCTCCGCTTGAAGAAACATATTTTGATTTAAGTACTTTTTCACGTAAAAGTTATTTTGAAGACGATAAAGAATACGATAAAGAGTTGTCAAATGTAAAATATTCCGACATATTAAAACTACCTTATAACCTTAAAGGGTTTTTTGACTATGACGAGGCATTAATCTATTCAAAGAAAAATAACAAGCCGATGTTACTTGACTTCACGGGTCATGGTTGTGTGAATTGTAGGGATATTGAATCAAGAGTTTGGCCAGATCAAAGAGTTAGAGATTATTTAAACAATAAGTATGTACTAGTGTCTCTGTATGTTGATGACAAAACTCAACTCCCAGAAAAAGACTGGTATATATCAAGTTATGATTCAAAAATTAAAAAGACAATTGGGAAACAAAATGCAGATTTTCAAATCACTAGATTTAATAATAACGCCCAACCTTTTTATGTGGTTATAGATCCTTTTTCGGAAAAAATTGTATATCGACCTTGGGGTTACGAATTAAATGTTGAAAGCTATATTGCTCACCTAGATAACGGAATAAATAAGTTTTATGAAGAGTAGCTTAACGTTTTTATCATTATTAGTTTTATTTTCTTGTGATAAAAAACCAAATATAGTTTTAGATAACCCCGAAACAAAAGCTGTTATAGAAGAGGTTGTTAATACCTCTCCTGAGTTTTTATATGGCATTAATTTAGACTCATTTAGTCACTCAACTCAAAAAATTAAATGGGGTCAAAGCTTTTCTGATATTTTAAGTAAAAACGGCGTTTCAAATAAAGATATTTATGATGCTTCTTTATTATCTAGGGGAGTCTTTAATTTGAAGAAGATAAAAAAAGGAAACAGCTACACTTTGTTTTTTAATAATAATTCTAAAAAACTAACACACTTTGTGTATGAGACAAGTAAGTATGATTTTTTTATTTGTACACTAAAGCCAGAAATTTCATTTAAAAAAGTGGATAAAAAGATTTCTTATGTTGAAAGACAAATTTCAGGTACCATCGAGTCAAGTTTGTATATTAGCTTCTCAAAAAACAACTTTCCAATTGACCTGGTTAATTTAATGGTTGATGTTTTTGCTTGGCAAATTGATTTTTTTAGGATAACTCCAGGAGATAATTATAATATAGTTTATACAGAAGAAATTATAGATGGTGAGGTGGTAGGTGTTAATAGTATTAAAGCCGCAAGGTTTACTCATAATAAAAAACCCTTTTTTGCATTCAGTTATGATCAGGGTTTAGGAAATGATTTTTTTGATGAAAACGGGAAAAGCCTTAGAAAAACTTTCTTAAGATCACCTCTAAAATTTTATAGAATATCTTCTAGGTATAAAAAGAAAAGGTTTCATCCGGTTCTGAAGAGATATAAAGATCATTTAGGAACAGATTATGCTGCTCCAACAGGGACACAAATATTCTCTGTCGCAGATGGTAAGGTGACGGAGGCTAGATACACAAGAAACAATGGTTATTATGTCAAGATTAGGCACAACAATATCTTTTCAACACAGTATTTACACATGTCTAAGTTTGCTAAAGGAATTAAACCAGGTAGGGTTATAAAACAAGGGCAGGTGATTGGTTATGTTGGTTCAACTGGTTTAGCTACAGGACCACATGTTTGTTTTAGATTTTGGAGAAACGGTAGGCAAGTGGACCCGTATAAGCAAAATGATCTACCTGAAGGTGACCCCGTAATAGCAAGTCATTTGGAAGCTTTTGGTTATGTAAAGGATAAATACTTTTGGAAAATTGAAGGTTAATTATGTTCGATTTTTATTTCTGCTTTTGCTCCTATCTCTCTAATTACTTTAAATAAAAAGTTGATATCTTCTTTTTCTCTTCTGTGGTTGACACAGTTTATTCTTAATACATTTTCATTATTAATTTTTGTTCCTGAAAGAAAAACCCTACCATCTTCTTCAATCATTTCTGTTATTTTTTTATTAATTAATGAGTCTGAAATTTTTGAAGAGTTACTCTTATATTTAAAACAAAAAATAGATAATTCAGGGTAATGTAACGGTTCAAAAAGAGGGTCTTTTTCAGCTATTTTATATGCATATCTAGCCATATCAATATCTTTTTCTATACTTCTTTTAATTTTATTATATCCAAACGTCTTTATAGTCATCCATACTTTAAGAGCCTTAAAATCCTTAGATAGCTGTATGCTATAATTCATTAGGTCATCTCTATCTTGAATTTCAGATCCTCCTTGAAGGTATTCAGGAACAAGATTAAATGTTTTTTTTAAGTGGTCTTTATTTTTAACTATAACACAAGCAACCTCAAACGGAACAAACAACCATTTGTGTGGATTAATTAATATTGAATCTGCTTGGTCTAACCCGCTAAAGTTTTTTTTATACGACGACAGGCTTGCAGCTGGACCCCCGTAGGCTGCATCTACCATAAACCATAGATTAAATTTTTTGCAAATTTTTGATATTTCATTGAGTGGGTCTATTGATCCAGTATTTGTTGTACCCGCTGTTCCAATTACACCAACTGGTAAAAAGTTTTTCTTTATGTCATCCTTGATTCTTTCTGTTAATAATTTTGTTTGCATCCTAAATTTCCCATCAACCTTAATTTTAATTAGGTTGTCAGTTCCTAAACCAAGAATATCCATAGCTTTATCAATACTTGAGTGAGACTCTTCGGAAACATATATTCTCATTTTCTTACCACCATAAATACCCTCTTTTTTAATCGTACTATGACCTTGAATTTTTCTTATTATTGCTATGTTCATTAGGTTTGCAACAGATCCCCCGCTC
>MDSZ01084311.1_pt1 | contig 13837 bp, 17 predicted proteins | sample 811201 | NCBI WGS metagenome assembly MDSZ01 (sample SAMN05326647, study PRJNA326480) | marine metagenome | isolation source: seawater | place: Indian Ocean: North | collected 2010
AAGAGCGAACCGGCAGCATTGAAGCAACAGCGGCAGCCCACTTTTCCTCAGCCACTCTAGCTGCTTCTTGCGCCTTGTTTTGATCGCCAACCTGGTGCACTAGCCAGTTATCGTCCTCCGCTAAGAGGCACCCTGAACACGCCAACAACACCCCAGCAACTACACTTTTTACAACTAATTTCATGGATAAATCTCCTTTGATAATCAATAGGTTATTCATCCAACCCCTGTTTAACCGAGGTGCGTTATTTGAAATCTTCCATCGTTCTGAATCTGAACAATTTAAGGCTCTGTTCTGGGCTGTATTTGGTGTCGTTATCCGGCCAGAAACCTATGCCCTTTTCCTTCATCAATCGCAGAAATAACGCCTGCAAGCTATCCGCTTCCTGCTTGGTCGGGCAGAAATACCACACTCGCTGATACCGCCCTTTTTCAATGTTCTTCATGTGGGCCTTGATTATCGCCACATACCTGGCTGGGGTTTTCCTTGTGCGCTCGATCTCAATAGCCACCTTGTAAATGAGCTGTTTTTCCTTATGAACAGCTTCCCCAACGGCATCCGGGTAGTGCTCCCATCGCTTTGGATCGGCTTTCTTCAGCCCCTTCCCTGGTAACAGACGATCAGGTGTCCAGCTCTCGAAGTCCTCCACAACTTCACAGTGAAGGCGGCACTTCTGGGTATCCAGGGTATGAGCTATTGTCAGCGGTTTAACGCTACCTGGTGTGTGATACCGAAGGCTTACTGTCGCCACTTCTTCAGGGGTGAGACCGGTCATCACTCCCGTTGAGGTAATCCCCCAAAGGGGGATTGCCTTCATCCCCATGAATTTGACTTCATCTCTGACCAGCAACCCTTTTTTCTCCGTCCTGGCCAGCACACTCCGGGCTGCTCGCTCCCCAATCGCCATCACATCGGACAAAATAGCGGTAGTGCTGTACACCTCATCCCGCAGAAAATCCAACACCCACTCTTCCTTGTCGGCGGCTCTTTTTGCCCGTTCTGCCGGATCGGCTATAAGGTGCTTATTCATCATCAAACCCCAAGTCCAGCGGGCTATTGGCCCGCTTGTATTCTTGATCTTCATCATCATCGTTCAGCGCCTGCATTGTGGCGCTATCGTCTTTTAGGGCATCCAGCAACAGATCCGGCACGTCCTCGCCACCATCAACAAACAAAACCTCTTCTACCTGCTGAATGCTCTCCGGCTCGGTTACTGGTTCCGGCTCGTCCTCGATGGCGGCAAAAGCGGGAGCGGAAGCGACCGCTGCCGCCACAGGAGCGACGGCCGCCGCTTTTTTCTCCACCATGACCGGACTGGTTCCCATGAACCTGGGCAGCTCTTCACTAAAAAACACGGCCACTCTCTTAGGTAGGTTCATCATCATATTGGTATCCACCAGGAAGGTTTCGGATTGCCGGATAGTTCTGTCATCGTCCAGGATTTCAGACTGAGCCACGTTCCGCCCCACCTTTCTGATTTCTTCATCAACCAACTTGGTACCAGAACGGCGGGCCAACCATTCCGCGGTATCCGGGTCTTGCAGCTTGTAGATGATCTTCAGCGCTGTATTTTCGATGACCGAACCTACAACCGCGTCCGGGTCAAGATCAGCGGGAACGTCTCTCAGGTCTGCAAGCGACTGGTGAGCAATCAGGGCGTGCAGGCCTTTGTCTCTGGCCGCCCCAAAAATCTCCATTGCGGGCTTGCTTAGGTGGTACTTCAGCTCATCCAGGAATACACAAACTGACCGTTGTTTCTTCAGTCGGTCGCGCTTCTCACAAATCTGAGTCAGGCGGATCATTAACATCCGCTGGGCTTTGATGACTGGTGAGTTACGCATAGACCCAACCACGTACACCACGCCGCCTTGTTCAATGACTTTGGCGAAGTCCACTCCCACACCTGGCGCGTTGATGCTTTCCAGCTCTGCCATTTCTTCATAAGCCCCCCAGAAACCAGCGGCGGCCTGCACTTCTGGAAGCTCTGCCACTTCGCGGTACATATTGGCAAAACTGGGGTTGGCCTGTTCAGCCATCAGGGCCGCTACGGCCCGGGCGGCTTTTCGGTCATTCAGTCTGTAAAAGTCGGCATCCCCACCTTTTTCACCCAACGAGAAGGCGGCCAAAAACATTTCTTGCAGCTCCGCCCTGCTGGCTCCTGCCAGCGGGTTTATCTGTGCCGGCTGACCGTCTCGTAGGTCAATAAAGTGGTACGTCACCTCGCAGGCCTCGGCAGCTTTGTGGAGTGCGTGAGGTGCCCACTCGTCGTTCTTCGGATCAAGGACAAACACGGCCTCCCCTTCGTGTACCGCTTGAGTAAGCGCCATCTGAGCGGCCACACCTTTACCGGCTCCCGTTGTTCCTGCTAACTGAATGTGACTACTCGTCCATACCTCAAAGGGCACTCTGACCGGATTTCCCTCTTTATCCAGCCCCATCGTAATAAAACCCGGCTCGTAGTAATCCATCACGTCGAAAGGCTCTGGGGTTGTCGGTAGCAACTCCCGCACTGTTCTTACGTCTGTTTTTTTGTCTCGTTCCTGATCTGTTCGCCAGGTGATCCGCTCTTTCCACGCCACAATCTTGGGTTCCCATTCGCGGAAAAACCTATAACCCAGCCAGCCACCAACAACGAAACCAGCAAACCAAATCACCAAGAAATACCAGGCAATCGACACCGGCCCCAGCTTATCCTCCACCAACCAAGGCAACCCAAAGTGCAATACTGGCCCCGCGATCACAGCCAGCCCAAACGGCACCAAAAACAGCTCCCAGCTTTCTTGCTCTTCCAGGTAGCGAGCAACAGCAACGACGAAGAAAAAGCCAGCAATCAGACCGATAACCAGACCACCTGCTTTATACGCTTGCACCAACCATGTCAGGCCTTGTGCGAAATCTCTTACAAAGTCACCAGTCAATTTCTCAAACTCTCTTACGTTTCGGACGGCACACGGGGGAGCCGCCGAACTTGTTCGGTGGGGGGATCGCTGATAAGCGAATACCCCCTGTAGGCGCTTCCCGCATCAGCGGGATAGCCGGAAGGCGGGGGAACCGCCGAACTTGTTCGGTGGGGGTAAGTGCGTTCAGCACTGACCCCCTGTAGGCACATCCCGCCCCGCCGGGATTGCCGGAAGGTTTGGGGGGAGCCGCGTAACAAAAATCGGCCCCAGCCGATTTAAGGCACCCCAGTGCCTGGTTGTTGCGTGGGGGGCTTGCCCCGGCGCGTCGGGCAGTGAGCTTGCGAACGATAGGCCCGACAACCCGCTTTCGGGGACGACGTTCAGGAGTCGCCCCAAAACGAAGGATTACCGGGACGGGTTCCCTGCCTGATCGGAACGAACAGGAAAGGGCCGGTAAGCCGCAGTGGCGGGGCCAAGGTAGCCATGTTGCACAGCGTCAGCGGCACATGGAAACCGCAGCCCGCAAAGCGGGTTGTCGGGCGTAGCCAGACGCGCCCCTGCAACCGAAACGAAGCGTCCAGCGTAGTGAAGGGCGCAGCCCACAAAGTGGGCGAAGTAGCCGAATGGCGCGGCGTCCAGCCGTGACAGTAGGCCAAAGGTCGCCACCGGCGACCGCAACGCTTCACACCGGCTATTTGTTCCGGTTCCTCGCTCCGCACCTATGCGCGAGGAATAGGTTACAAATAAAGGTGTGAACAGGCAAGCATTTTTCTGATCGGAAAATGAGTCAAGGGGTTGGTGCGGCCCGCAGCCGCGATAGCGGCGAGGACACGGCCCCTTGACGCATTTGGAGATCACCACAGCCTTTGACCGCAGGGGCATGACAAGGCGAAGCCGCCGCTCATGCTCCCGAGGATCAAACACGGCTGTTTGCGGGGAAGTACAGAAGGGGCAGCGCCCCTTTTGGGACAACCGAAGCGAAGCGTAGGGCGTCAGATAGAGAGCTTATCTCGCCTTTGGCGAGGCATTATTGGGTGACTGCTTGCAGGCACCCTGCTTAACTGATTCTTATATAACTGACTGGTGAATTAAGGGTGGACACTTAATTGAGTTATCTACAGACACTTAATTTTCATGTCAGAAAGGCTTATCCACAGATGCGCCCAATTCTCACCGCTTTAGGCTTTGGATACCTTCCTCAAGGCGAAAAAAAAGAGCCTGGAAGGCTCTTTTTGGTCGATTCTGAGGAAATACCCCACTACCCCATAGGGTTGGCCAGGGTTAGGCCAAGCGCCGCCCTGAAAGCTGCTTGTCGGCTTCCTCAAAACACTTGTCTCGGCTCCAGTCCGGGTTGGCCTGCTTTAGCTCCCCCGCCCTGACCATCTGCTGCTTTCGATACTCGAAGTCATCCCGTGACTGCCTGCTGGTTGTCTGCGGTTTTGGCTTGGGCTTGCGCTTATCATTCACTTGAGACGCCATCCCACCCATGAACAACCCAAACCTGGCTCTTCCTGTCCGGGTATTCTGTCCCTTTTCCGTTTCGGCATCCTGCTCCCATTGGCGCTGTTTTTTCTTCAGCCGCTTACTAGCTTTGTCCCGCTCGTACTTCAACATACTCCCAAGACCAAACACCGCAAACAGATGCCTGGATATCGCCTTTACGGCGGCCAATCCCTTCCAGGTGCCGTCCTCTTTCAGTTGGCGGGGTTGCGACACGGTAACAAGGCCTGCGGCCTTGAGATCGTGTAAAGCACGTTCAACACGCTTTAGATTCATGCCGGTATGCCTGGCGATCAGATCAACCGTCAGATTCACAAATCCGTCTTTCGTGGGGATGCCAACGCGAAGACTGGCCACATCAGTAAATTTCAGAAGTGCAGCCATCAGGCAGATACAGGCTTCCCGGCGCTCACTGCGTTGCTGACGCTCACTGCCATTAGCCAGGTCTAAGGATGGTATGACTTTACGCGGTCGATAGTAGTAATCCTTCAAACGCTCCATGCAAAGCGTCAGAACTCGTGGGATGCCGCCTTTCCCTTTTTTGGCTGGATCAGCAAGAGTGAAACGAGGGCTGGCCGGGTCGTGGCCACAGAAGTTCCCCCCTAAAGCGTTCTCTCTCGGTATGTAGGCATGTGCTGCCAATGTCTTCCCCTGTTTTCATCACAGGGAAGCCCCCTCATCAAAACACCGCTATTTGATGCCTCAAAAATAGGCAACACGAGTTGCGGCTTGATGGGTTCTCGCGTATATTTAGAGGACTGCGAGGGCTTCCCAAAGCCTGAGTGTCGGGGGCTGACCTGATCGCCAAATCTTCCAGCATCTCCGAATTTATAGCCCGGCCTTGTGCCGGGTTTTTCATTTCTAATCAGTCAAATCTGATTGTGACCTCTTTAAAGCCAATATCTTGTGCATCCTGAAGCGCACCGTTCAGACGCTTGTAAATCTTGGTTTCGTCATCCCTGGCTCTGGTGATCTGCTCCTGTCCGCCACTGGCTTTATCAAAGACCATAATCCAGCGGTCACTTTCCATAGGAGCCGGATGCACCTTTGCGGATAGCAATAAGCCTTCCTGGAACAGCTTTCTTAAAAGCCTGATTTCCACGCTGCCCCCTTCTGGCAAAATCTAAAAACAGCGACAAAAGTACACTACTATCACAACAAAGATCAACAGCTGTCCCCCAAAAAGTTAGCACTCTCTTTTTTTGGTACCAAAAATATACCGTTTTAGTGCTTGTTAATTTAGTACCGTTAATGTATAAAACTGGTACTAAATTGATACCAAAACAGCACCACAACGGTACAGGAGTAGCACCAATGATCGTACTTATAGGAAGTCAAAAGGGCGGTTGCGGAAAATCCACCACAGCCGTGAATATTTGCGCAGAACTCGCCAGAAATGGCCGGGATGTCGTCCTGGTTGATGCAGATCGTCAATGCACTGCGGCAAACTGGGCAATGGATCGCTCTGGCAATGAAAAGCTGCCAACCGTTCATTGCGTTCAAAAATACGAGAACATCCGGGAAACTCTTCTCGATCTCGATAAGCGCTATGAATACGTGATTGTCGATGCGGCTGGCCGTGACAGTCGCGAACTGCGCACAGGCATGACCGCCGCCAATGTTCTGCTGGTTCCGTTTCGGCCATCACAGCCTGACCTGGACACCCTGCCTAACCTTCAGGAAATCATCACCCAAGCCAAAGACCTGAACCCTGATCTTGTTGTCTATGGCTTAATCACGATGGCACCAACCAACCCGGTAGTGCATGAAGCAGAAGAGGCCCGCGAATACCTCCAGGACTACCCGGAGATTCAGCTTCTTAGCGCCATAATCCGTGACCGCAAGGTTTACCGTGATGCCATGAGCGAAGGATTAGGCGTGGTTGAAATGGACAACCCAAAGGCCGCTGAAGAGGTGCGGGAGCTAATGCGGGAGGTGTTCCAATGGTAAAGCGTAGGGAGCCACAAGCCACGACCAACGCAAAACGGGAGCCGACACCGGAACAGATAGAAGCCTTTGCAGCCGCCGCCGACGGCGGCTCACCCGCGAAAAAGCCAACCCCTAAAGCAGACCTCGACCCCAACGCAAACAGGGACTACAAGGCCATTCGCGTTCCATTCAATGAATACGAGTTCACCAAACTGGAAGAACTGGCCACCAAAACAGGGAGAACCAAGCTAAACGTCATCCGATGGGCCATTCTTAAATTGGCGGAAGAGGTACAATAAGGGCACTAAAACAGCACCAATAAGGAGCCTTTTTGGTACTAAAAAGGCTCCGATTTAATGCCAAATTCCTCCCTCCCTCCACTCACTCCCAAGCAGCCCCTGTTGGTCTACTCGATCAGTCCCGCTGGTCTTATGTGGCGAACCTAGCCAAACCACGCTCCAGCGCAAGGGCCGCTGCGCTGTAAACCCCTTGCCCTGGTTCGTGCTCCGGCTGACCGGTTGCCACGACCGACGCGACCGACCGAGCAGCCCAACCACAAAATCTCACCACATCATAAGAAAGGTCGATCAAATGCCCACCAACAGATACCATAAGAACATTTTTGTAACTAACTATCTTGGAAGTTTTTATGGCACGCGCTCCGATCCCTCGCTATGGGATAGCCGAGTGGTTCGGCAATGACATAACCACCATGACACCAGACGAGCGGCAACGCTTTGGCCAGCTCGCAGCAGCTCAAGACCAGACAGGTGATATTTCCAATGCCCCCCTGTGCCCGTTTCTATCCACGCTTGTACCTGGCGCTCGATGCAACAAAGCCAGCGGAGTTTGCAGCATTCGCCGCTTCTCTCCAGGGCCAGAGGGAGCGGGAACTCCCGTACCTGGTGACAAGATCGTAACCGTTTGCCCATCCCGATTCCTCCAGCCGTTAGACGGTGGAAAAAGCCTCTTCGTATGGATTTCCGAAAAGATGCTGGAGGCGGACAACCCGACCGTAGTTAAAGAAACGCCTTTTCTCCGCAAAGTGTCCGATTCAACGGCCGACGATAACGGCGACGATGAAGGCGAGGGCAAAAAGGCAGGTCGAATTGACTGGATTCTGGTTAATCCAACAACTATGGATGCCGGCGAGCTTGAGTGGTGTGCGGTAGAGACTCAGGCACTATATTTCTCCGGTGACAAGATGCGACCAGAGTTCGACGCATACGCAGCGGCTCCATCTTCAGTCTTATTCCCGGTCGGCCGTCGCCGGCCAGACTACCGCAGCAGCGGCCCAAAACGCCTTTCCCCACAATTGGATGTGAAGGTACCGGTACTGAGAAACTGGGGAAAAAAGGTTGTCGTGGTGATTGATAGATACTTTTACGACAACATGAACTCGCTTGCCGATGCCTACCCAAGAGCCAGAAATGATCAAGAAAGGAGGGATAACTCAGACGTGGTATGGTTCATCGTTGATTACGACGATGCACTAAATATGACAGCCAGCGCGGTCATATTCACCACGCTGGAAAGCTCTCGACGTGCATTAAATGCGACCGAACCACTGAGCAAAGCCGACTTTACCCGCAATCTGAAACAAGTCATTGATGACAGTTCGCGGGCCAATAAGGTTTTCAAGGCTTCAGAATAAGCAGTTCGTGAATAATTGCGTGGTGAGTGTTCTTCATCGGCACAAGCTCAATTCTGAACCCATGACGTTCTGCCATTGCGCGCACCTCTGGAGCATCGTCGTAGGTCATCATCACGGAGCCTTTAACGCTTGCCATGAGGGCGAATAATCCTTCGTGGTCAATTTCGTTGTGAGTGTAGAGCCTGGAGCCAGCTTTTTTTCCACCTGCTGTATAAGGTGGGTCGATAAAAAAGAAGGCTTCAGGGTCATCAGCAAACCGACTCACAACCTCGAAGGCGTCACCTTGCTCAAAATCGATCTGATCTTTCATGCTACGCAACACCTCGATCCGCTTTGCCAGCGTATCGGGATACCAACGGGATTTCAGCCCTTTACCTGCCTCTCCCTCTTTAACCAGTCCAGCCCCGGCAGCCATGATGCCGCCACGTTGCATACGATTCTTAATGACTGTACGAAAAGCTCTGTTTTTAGCTGAACGCGGTTTGCTTTCCAAGATCGCCCGGACGTTATCCAGAGTCACATCGAAAGTGGTTATCTTCCTGGATAGATCGGTCACGTCATTATCCGAACCATGAAAAATGGTTTCCCATACTGCTGCCACGTCATCGTCAAGCTCGCACAGAAAAACCCTATCAACCAATCCCTCCGCCGCCATACTCAAACCAGCAATAGCGCCTCCTGCGAATGGCTCTACAAATACAGACGGCTTTTGACGCGATGCTTTTAGCCACTGCCTAACTTCCGGAACAAGCCAAGTTTTCCCCCCCGGATAACGAAATGGACTCGAATGCCTCACCTGAGCCACGTTGGTGGGCTTAGATTTAGCATGTAACTGCTCAACCAAAGAGGTTAGAGCTTCCGCTTTATCTGGGTTTACAAAGTGTGATTTAAGAGAGTCTAGTGCAGGACGGCACCTCTCATGCACCAAAACGGTTGAACGGGTTATGCCTTCAGCCTTCAATCGCTCTATTCTCCGGCTCTGTCTTTGGGTTGCTGTCGCGTCCATTTTTTGCCTTATATTTCTATGCTGTATCCGTGAATGCTCACGGCATTTTAGGCAACAGAACCGCACTCGTCAAACCGTGAATGCTCACGGATATAATTTTTTGGATCGTACTATCCAAAACCAAAAAACCACCGTTTTCTGAACATCGCCACAGATAGCCCGAATCGACGAGAAAGCCCACCTCAGAACGATAAGAAAACCGTTCAAAAATCAACGTACAGAAAAGGCACCTTTCTTGCCCGTTTATCTTGCCTTTTGTATGTATTGTATGTATTATACGTACATACAATACATACAGGAGATATGACAATGACCGAACAGCACGCCTCATATGCCGCCAAAGTTAAGCCTGAAATCCGTGACCGCATCATTGCGACCGCCAACGCCCTTGTCTCGGAAGGCATTGATAACCCCACCAACGACCAGGTGCGCGAACGCATGGGTGGCGGCTCTCTGTCCCACATTTCCCCAGTTATGCGGGAGTGGAGGGAGTCACGAAAGGCCGAAGTTGTGGCCGCGCTTGATATGCCCGCAGACCTCAAGAAAGCCGTTGAAACATCACTGGGGCAGCTTTGGGGGATGGCCAGCAAACTGGCCACGGCATCGGTTGAGAACTTCAGGCAGGAAGCAGAGGCCGCAGTTGCTGACGCTACCGCAGAACGTGATGAAGCCTTGAACGAAATCCAGCGCCTTGAAAAACACCTGGCAGAGCTGACCAAAGCCCTGGAAGAAAAGGGGCAGGAAGTTAACCAGGTACGCTCCGCACTCGACCAGGAACACAACATTAACGCCCAATTGAAAGCTGATACCGCAGCACTTCAGGCTCGAATTGAAGACCGGGACACGCAAATAGAAGGACTTAAAGCTGACCTGAAAGAGGCCCGCGACGACAACCGGAAGCTGCAAGGGGAGTTAATCGAAATAGCCCGTAAAGCCAAGGAGTAACACGGATGGATATAGCGAACTCTACAAGCATCGGCAAACACTGGGCGGCTATTCGTAACGGTGTTGCAGTAGCCGTCATCCCCATGACGGTTCCCAAGGATGTGGACTTTGAAGAATACCGGCGCCGGGCCTTATCTACGCTGGAACTACTGGGCGAAGTGAAAACCGGGGAAGTCCTGGACGACTACGGCCAGCGCTGCTTTGTGAAACGGCCCAATCATGCTAACCGAAGCACCACGCCTAAACCGCCTACTGTATTCCCAATTTTTCAGCCCTCAGACGTTTATCAGACAGGTGGGGCAATATGATTATTGGCTATGCGCGGGTTTCAACCACAGACCAAGACACAGCCCTACAGCTTGATTCACTGAATATGGCCGGTTGTGAGCGGGTATATCAGGAAGCCTTTTCCGGCGCATCCAGGGAGCGCCCTGAGCTTCTACGGTGCCTCGATGCCCTCAGAGAAGGGGATACCTTAACCGTGTGGCGGCTGGATCGACTGGGGCGAAGCCTGAAAGACCTGGTGGCCATCATTTCAGACCTGGAAGCCAAAGGCGTAGGGTTTCGCTCGGTCACTGAAGCCATCGACACGACAACAGCCGGTGGAAAGCTGATTTTCCATATCTTTGCGGCTCTGGCTGAGTTTGAACGGTCGCTAATTCAGGAACGCACCAAGGCGGGCATTCAGGCGGCCAGAGCGCGAGGCCGCAAGGGCGGCAGACCCCCCAAGCTCAGCTCGACTCAAGCCAAGAAAGCGCGGGCAATGCTGCTCGATCCGAGCATCACGAAAACCGAAGTAGCAAAACATTTCAACGTAACCAGAGCCACGTTAAACAAAGCATTGGAGGATATTAGCCCGTGAAAATACCGCTGGATGACTTAACAAAAGCTGATTTTGAAACCGGTTCAAGACTGCTTAAAAAAGCTGCTCGCCGAGGGGAAATAAGCCCTGATGACTGCGCTTATATGGCAACGTCAATTTTGGCTCTATTAATGAAAAATCCGGCCTTATCTTCCACTACACGCCAACGGCTAGATGAGGTCATTGGAATCTTAATGGGATTTGAGGAGCACGAACCCGCATGAAAACTGTTATCGCTATTCTGGCTGTTTTCCTGTTCATCATGGGGTACCGAATTTATGTAATTCTCCGTGACGGCCCACCCAGCCGAACAAAGCCTAAAAGGGCTTCAGACGATGAAAATGTTATTAATGACCCCGGTATGTTTTGGCACCCATTAAACCGCTTCCATGACGACTAAAGCCGCTTGAACGGTGCAAACTGGCGCAGCCTGTTTGCATTGGGCAAGTGGCCTGCCTGGGTTTCAGGGCGCGGCATAGAGCGGCCCTGTTATTGGTCACAGAAAGCCACGCCTGGTTACTCTGCTGTGTGACCACTCTTGTTCGCAATCCGGATTAACTGCCTACGCATCGAGGGCGGCAAATTGCCCATCGGACGACTGGCCAAAGCCTTGGTTTGTTCGGCGGTGTACACCCTGAGATTTTTAACACTCGGCAACCCTGCAACGAAGTCTGCAAGGCTCGCGGTATCGCTGGAAAGCTGCCCGCTTTCCTCCAGCTTTCGCACCTCCGCCAACATTTCTTCAATGTCTTTTTGCCGCTTACTCTTGAACTCTATAACTGACATTGGCTATCCTCATATCTCAACAAAGCCACGCGGTTGGCCTTGTTCCAACAACCAGGGGCGCGATAGTTGAACCTGGTTAAAGACCCGCCGATAAGGCGGGTCTAAAATCAATTCCCGCCTTTTGATCCAACTCCCGCACCTGCACCGATCTCTGTTGTTGAACCAGTCGCTGTTGTGCTCGCTTTGCCTTTGGTAAGCGCCGTTGATTTTGATTGCTCTGTCGATTCTGACTGCGCTATCTGTTGCCGTTCACTGGACAACATTGCTTTGGCCAGCTCGAAAGTATCAACCTGTGTCAGTGTGACACTCTTACCAAAGAACGTATTTCCTCCCAGTATCTGCATTCCACCAAGAGAAGCTGTTGAGGTGTTTGGGTCAACCATTAACCCGCCACACTGCCAGTCAACGGCATTGCTTTGGATGCCAAGCAGCGTTGGCAATCGACACCCCTTGCTGATCTCCGGCTGGGCGAACTCTTCAACATCAGGGTACGGCTCATAGCGGTTAGGGCCATACCTGGCGCTCGTGAAAGCATCCCTGACAACCTGCTGCAAATCCCCACCAACAAAGAGATTCTGCTTCCTGGTTGGTTCTCCATCTGCCGCAACGCTGAACCTCGTCAGTTCATTTATCACGGCCTCGCCCAACCTCGCGTAAAAGTAATAACACCGAACCGGAACGGCGGCACTATCCACCTTCCGGCCCACTGCATAGGAAAGCGATTTCATATCAGATATTTCACTCAAGCCATGCGCATCAATGGAGAATACCGGCTTCACATAGCCAAGGGACGGATCACTGAAAAAGGCATGAGTCGGGCCATCTTGAACCACTAGCCAGCCCTCGCCATGCCCAGGCCTTATGCTGGTTCTTGGTGGCATGTGCAAAGGGAACGCTGTTGGCACTGGCATCACATCACTGAAGAGCTGACACGCTTCCAACATACGGCCAAAGTTGTTTTGCTGGACAAACTGCATTTTGCTCCAGTCGGTACTAACCTCCTTCTGCTCGGCTTCCCGTATCAATGGGATAAGCAGGGTTGAAAGTGGTACCTCTGAGGAAACCGCATAACTGGAAACCTCCGATTTGGAAAGGTCTAAAGCCTTCAGCTTCTCTCTTGTCTCTGCTTCGACCTTTGACTTTGACTGCTGCAATTTCAGCTCTTTCAGGCGCTCTAGCCGCTCTTCCTTCGTACTTCCCACACTCCTTCCGGCACTGTTATCTATCGTCGGATCGGCGGCGAACACAAAAGTAGGTAGGGCCACAGCAAGGCAAAGAATCACTCGCAAATTCATAATCATTGCCCCTTATCCAGGGCAGACTTCAGTTCTGCCAGTTCCTTGTCCATTTGTTCAAACTCTGCATCAAATCGACTATCCCAAGTTTCAGACTTCTTTTTCAACGCTTCGATAACAGCCTTTTTCTTCGCCAACTCTTCCGCAGTCATTGGCTTATTGGATATGTCCCGGCTCATCTGCTCAAACTCAAGGTCAAACTGAGCCGCCTCGATCTGCTGCTTCACTTCAACCCGCTGTTGATCGGTTCTTACTTGCTGTTGACCAGACAACGCAAAGTAAAGGATTAAGGCAGCCAACGGAGTGGCTGCCAGAATTGCACTTGCTACACCTTTCATTCTCAATTCCTCTGTAATGGCCATGCAAAGCATGGCCAATTCACTCTAAAGCCTATTCGTAGCAGGCTTTAGCTTGCTTCAGGCTCAAATCATCTTTTATTGCATAGCTGTATTCCTGACTACGAAGTAGCGCCATTGCCATTTCATAATCAGGTTCAAACAGGCCTGTATCCTTCAGCACATCATCCATTACGCCAGTAATGGGCAAACCAGCGGCAACCCGAAAGCCCAATACACGGATAACCTTCATCACATATTCAGGCTTTCTACCATGCTGCCGGGTAAACTCCTCAACCACAGCCATAGTGTTGGGCAAACTGTAATCAGTTCTTGCGGTCAAAAAGGCATTGATATTTGCCAATGGCTCCGAGTCCAGGGCAAAGCGGGTCATGGCTTCACCAATACCTTTTGCGTCAATCGGTTCAGGCAACACAAAACCCAGCTCATTGAATGCGGCACGAGCCTTAGCGAAGTGCGCATAGGCTGAAAACAACCGCTCAGCATCAAGGGTGACAGCTCCCGAAGAGCGAACCGGCAGCATTGAAGCAACAGCGGCAGCCCACTTTTCCTCAGCCACTCTAGCTGCTTCTTGCGCCTTGTTTTGATCGCCAACCTGGTGCA
>MDSZ01233310.1_pt1 | contig 13837 bp, 12 predicted proteins | sample 811201 | NCBI WGS metagenome assembly MDSZ01 (sample SAMN05326647, study PRJNA326480) | marine metagenome | isolation source: seawater | place: Indian Ocean: North | collected 2010
AATAGAGAAGATTTTGTAGTTTGGTTAACTAGATTTCCAGCTCTTGGGAATATTAATGATTTTGTGTTTAACAAATTACACATGAAAACCATAACCCCTTTTTCTATTGCACTTGCCCCGTCAGATGCAAAAATTAGAGCAGCATCTGGTCCTTTGAAAATCAAATTTTTCAACAAAATTTTTATTCTTTTTACTGCCGAAAACATTCTATGCATTAATGTGGGAGGTGGATGTGAATTCTGAGAAGAGTCCAGAAGAATTAAATCGTAATCTGAAAATACCTCAGATTCTATAATCAATTTTGATGAACTCACAATACCTCCGAAAAAAGTATTTTCTTTGTATTCTTTTCTCAAAAAGGGAAAAGATCCTACGATTATTAATCTAAGATCATTTCTATGGTTTTTTTGTTTTTTTGTAGATTTCAAAATTGTCCTTTGCCTGTGATAACAATTTTACATTTTTAATCGAGAAATATTGCTTACCATCACTTTGATCTTGCTTTAGCTCAATGTATGAGTTGTTCTGTATATCAATTATTGTCTCAACTATGAACTGTGGCATAAAATACTCTATGAGGTCTTCAAGGTCATTAAATTTTTCAGCTTGCTCAACTTTAATCCTCATGATTTTGAGAAGGTTACCTGTATCAATGCCTTCATCCATAAGATGTGCACTTAAACCTATATTATCAAAATCACTATTTATAAGCGCCCATAGGTGGCAATCCATTCCCCTGTAATAAGGTAATATTCCCATGTGGCAATTTAAAATACCTACTTTAGGAAGTGACAATAAATTTTTTTTTATGATGCCCCCACCTGTAAAAACTATGAGATCGCTGCTAAATGAATCAATATATTTAATGATTTCCTCACTGTGAAAATCATTACACTTCTTTACGGGTATTTTGTATATTTCTTCGAGATCATCAACCGAATTACAGAGGAATTTTTTTTCATTAAAATATGCAGCTAAGCTTAATTTATTTTTATTTCGTAATTTTCTAAAAAGAAGTTTCCTAGATATTTTTTTAATTAATGCGCATGGATTCCTTCGAAACTCTGAAATGAACCTTTTAATACTAAATATATCTTTAACTACGATAGCTACAGGAGTGATGTTATTTCTTGAGAGTTCTTCGGTTACAATTGTTGTGTAAAGGCTGTATTTCGATGCTGATAGAACTATAACTTTTAACATTTTAATATCATCTATATTTTCAACTTAATAATCTTACCATCATAATTTTTGACTCCCTCGAGGTTGATAAACATATCTTGTGAGGAGTAATCTCCTTCGGGAAAAGAGGCAACGCCATATCTAAACAATTTCATTGGTAATGAATCTTTGATGAAAGTGGCTTCTTGACTCCAGTTATTGAAATCATAAGATGAATATATTTTTACAAGATTATCTCTTGTGAAGCCAACTTTCTCGACGACCGACGCAATAAAAATAAGCCCGTCATTCGTTCTTTTTGAATACCATACTGAGTCCAAAAAAGAACCCAGCATGATGATTTCTCTTGTGAGCCTATCATAACGATAAACCTTAGATCCGTCATACGGGTCATTAGTTATCCAGATAACGCATTCTGCAAAAAAAAATACACTTATCGCTCGATATTGTAATGTACCATCATAGTGCTTATCTAACTTCTCAAATTGTTCATTAAAAATAAAAAATCCACATTCTCCTCTTTCATCCCCTGTGAATACCCAATATTTTTTTTCATACTTATCCCATTTTATATTCAGAATTTGTTTGATTTCCTTGTAACCAAATTCAAAAATAATGTCCCATGATTTTCCATTATCTGATGATTTATAAATTTTGCTTCTATTATTACCCCCATAATCACCGAATAAAATAGTATCTTCACGATCAACTGATGAGCCGAATAAAATATTTCTTGTTTTCTTTAATTTAAATACTATCCTGGATTCTTTCAGTTTAAGATCATGCAATATCACATTTTTTTGTCTGAGCATCAGAATATAATCTTTATCAAATCTAAGTATATTAATCCGATCTAATCTAAACAATCTTGACAAAAGCCTAGAAAAAGAAAATATATCTAGAAGTGTAAATGGTAATAAAAAGTTATACTTTTTTTTATCTATTTGTAGGAATACTTTTCTGTTATGAGAGCTTAAATAATTGCAAGTGGCATGATCATAATAATGCAATCTATTTGATTCCATAAATCTAGATGATATTTTAAAAGTCATCTAGTCAAGACTGAGAGAGAGTTTCATTGATTTTCCATCTAAACCGGTCAAACCTTCCCCCGATATGTAGAAATTATCAATTCCTTGCCTACCATCAGAAAAAGATATTACGCCAAATTTAAAGTATTTCATACTCCATTTATCTTTTGGAAACTCTAAAATTTTGTGCCATTTTATATAGTCAGAAGATACAAGCAATTGTGCATAATTGGTTTTCACTGAAGATCCAGGCTCAACAGAAACTCCCGCTATTTTTATTCCCCCGGATAATTCCTTGACATACCAAACTGGCCCATCTAGATAATGTAATTTTTCTATTGTTCTATCCTCTCTATCCATCCTAACAGTACTAGCTTTTTCATTTGGTGAATCCATTAGCCAATAGATATGATTTTCCTCAAAAAAAATTCCGCATGTCCTCCATGTCTGAGTTCCATCACCATACACCTCAGAATAATTAAGATCATGATTGCATTTTACTAATTTACATTGACCATTATCATCACCAGTAGCAAGCCAGATGCTATTAGTGTACTTATCATAACTAACAGTATGAATATGTCGTATCTCTCCTTTTTTAAATAAACTTAACTCACTCCATGAATGACCATTATCATCTGAGGCATAGACAGGCACAGAATCAAGTTTTTCATTGGATCCATACTCACCAAATATGATTTTTCCTGATGGTGTGCTACAGATAGAGTTATGCATAACATTTCTACAATTTTTTAATTTAAATTTAAAATTGAACTGCTCAGATATTAAATCAAAAACATAAACACTTCGTTGCCTTATAACCAGAAAAGATAAAAAATCATCATCCAAAGGAAAGATATTGCACTTATCGAGACGAAATAAACGCCTCATTATTCTCAGGCTTCCGAATATATCCATTAAGGTGAACGGCATATAGAATATTTTTTTCTTTTTACCATCTTGAATAAGCATTCTTCTATGTGAGGATGCAATCATTCTTGTATCTTCAGCATAATGAATTATCTCAAAATTGAGAATGTCTTTACTTTCTATTCTATAAGCCATGATGCTTAATTATTCTTATAATCGTCTCTTTCCATGAGATAAACTCATAATCACCGATCAAGTCCATTAATTTTTTATTATTGCCAAAATGTATCTTTATATCATTCTCTTTGAACCTATTTTTGTCTTTCTCCAGCACTACCGTTTTATTTACATTTTTTATGAGAAAATTCACCATATCTCTTATGGATACTGGTGATCCCGAGCATACATTAATTATTTCAGCATGAGCGTTTCTATTATTTACTAATCTCCACATAATTTGAATTAGGTCATTAACATCAATGAAATCTCTTGCTGTATCAATATTTCCAGTCTTGAGTTTTACACTTTCTTCTGGAGAAATAATTTGATTAATGAAATTTCCTAGAGCAAGATGAACAGGCATTTTAGGTCCAATTATATTGAAAGGTCTTATTACGGTTAATTGTTGAAAATTTTTAAACTCAGCTTTTGCAAAAAAAGTTTGTGCTAACTTACTGATGCCATAGGGAGAAACAGGATTCGTAGAGGCAACCTCAGATAACGGCATATGACTCCTATCCATTAAACCATATTCAGCAGCAGTTCCAAGAATGATAATCTTAGTATGTCTCTGCAGATCTGATTTTTTAATTGCTGAAAAAAGATCGGAAGCAAAAATAGCATTTACCCTGAAACATTCCGATAGGTCCGAGATAGCATTAGACGTGCCTGCAAAATGAAAAAGATAATCGGGCTTAATTCTTCTTATATGCTCATTGATTGAGCTTTCGTCAGAGATATCCGGCAATGAGCAATGAATACAATCTTTTGATGGGTTTTTTCCTAAATTGAAAATTTCAAAATCTTTATCTAATAGAAAATTAACAAGATTTTGACCAAGAAAGCCTCCGGCGCCTGTGATGAGAGCTTTCATTTATTAATCAGATAAAAATATATTTTTATTTTTTTCAAAAGTATCAACGGCAACATTATAGTCTTCCAGTCTACCTATATCTAACCACTCACAATCTTCTTGATAACAAAATACTTTTTCTCTATTTTCTTTTAATCTCATCATAAGATCGGGGATATCAAGGTAATCATTACTACTTATCAATGATGCAATAGCAGCTTTTTTAAATACATTAATACCCATACTCACTCTATAATCAAATGAAGGTTTTTCGGTGTATTTTTTCAACTCTGAATTATCCTCAAGTTCTAATACGCCAAAATCGATGTCTACTGTTCTTTTGAATGTTGCTATTGAAGCGGCAGCATTATTTTCTATATGAGCATGAAAAAGATTTTTAAAATTCAAACTTGTGAGTAAATCTCCATTTAATACCAAGAAATCTTCATCCAGTTTATCCATAACCAAGTGAATTGGACCAGCCGTTCCGAGCGGCTTCTTTTCAAGAGAATAACTGATTGGTATACCGTGGTGTCTTCCATCATGAAAATAAGCCTCAATCATATGATGCAAATAACCAACAGCAATAATAATTGAGTTGACCCCATGGCTTTTCAACTGCTTAATGAGGATCTCCAATATTGGTATATCCCCGATAGGCATCAGAGGTTTAGGCAAAACAGCGGTATAAGGTCTTAACCTTACGCCCTCTCCACCAGCTAATATTAGTGCTTGCATCCTAAACGCTATATATTTCAGTTTTAAAAGTATCAATATTTTCTGATACAAATTTTATAGTTTTTTCTAATCCGTCTGAAAAATTGATTTCAGGCTCCCATCCTATCAAATCTTTAGCCTTGCTATTATCGCTAACTAGATGTAAGACTTCACTGTTTTCTGGTCTTATCCTTGAGTTTTCTGAATGTATTTCTTTTTCTAAGCCCAATATCTTCATGATTGTTTTAGCTGTTTCACCAATTGAAGAAGCCTCTCCATAACCTAAATTGATTACCTCTCCGATATGTTTGTGATGTTTTGCTGCGCAAATAAATCCATTTACCGTATCACTCACATAGGTAAAGTCTCTAATTGGAGATAGATCGCCAAGATAAAGTTCTCCTTGACTTAATAACTGAGAAATTATCGTTGGTATGACAGCTCTCGAGGATTGTCTGGGGCCAAATGTATTAAAGGGTCTTATTGTTAAGACAGGAGTCTTAAATGAATTATAGTAGCTCTCTGCTAACTTATCAGCCGAAATTTTCGAGGCGGAATAGGGTGATTGACCTTGCAACGGATGAAGCTCATCAATTGGTGTATACAAAGCTGAGCCATATGTTTCTGATGTTGAGGTATTTACAACTAACTCAGTATCATTCTTTCTGGCTGCCTCAAGAATATTAACCGTTCCAACTATATTCGTCCTGACATAACTTAGTGGAGCCTCATATGAATATGGAATACCTATGAGCGCAGCCAAATGAAAAATAATATCATGCCCTTTTGTTTTGGAGTCAATAAAACTTGAATCTTCGACATTACCTTTTACAACTGTTAATGATTTTTTTGTTTCTTCATCAACAAATTCTAGATTTGACCAGTCACTTCTTGAATTATAATGAGTCATTGCAGTAACATTTGCACCCTGTTTTACAAGCGCCTCGCAAAGATGACTACCAATAAAGCCACCAGCTCCTGTAACAAAAACTCTCTTTTTACTGATATCCATATGATTTGCCTCCACTCTCAAAATATTCCTTATACCACTCTAGAGTCACATCTAAACCTTGTTTCCAATATACTTTTGGCTTGTATTCCAGTTCAAAAGAAGCTTTGGATATATCTGGACATCTTCTTGAGGTTGATCCTGAGTGAGTTGATGCTACCTCATATTCGCCATCATAATTGAAAAAATCTCCAGTAGCTCTGATTAGAGTCTCAATTGTGATTTCATCTTGAGTTCCAATATGATAAATCTTACCATTACAATGATTATTTTCCATGGCCATAGATGTTACTTCTACTGCATCTGATATGAAGCAAAACGCTCTTGTCTGGTCATGGCCATACATTTTAAATGGATTTTCCTTATCTTTAATAAATCTTTCTACCAAGTTCGGTATGACATGCTTGAAACCCATACGAGGACCATAAATATTATGATACCTAAGTATCGTACATTCAAAGCCAAATATTTTTGAATAATTTAGAAAAGCAGACTCTCCAAGAATTTTCGTAGCAGCATATGAACTCCTGGGATGAGCGATATCCTGGATTGTAAGCGGAACATCTTCTGGTGTTGGAATTTTATAATCGAAAACATCTATAGTTCCTGCATAATTCTCACTCGTTGATGTATAAATTATCTTTTTTATCTCAGAGTTTTTTACCCATTCGAGAGTATTCAGAATCAATGATGTATTTATCCTAATGACTTCGTGTGGATGAGTTAGGGTATTCTCAACCCCAACCATGGAGGCCAGCATATATAATTGATCATAATCGTCATCAAGCAATGAAAATGAATCTTTTTCTGTGAAATCAGCCTCGATGAAAGTAATATCATTATTTTCCAATAAACATGATAAACCCTCATCCATAGTCCCTCTTGAGAGATTGTCTGCTATTGCAATCTCATAATTTGATATTTCATTGATGTATTTTGCCAAATAATAACCAATGAAGCCTGCGCCCCCCAGCAAAAGTACTTTTTTCTTTTCTTTATATTTCTTCAAGATCACCTCTTCCAATCACACAAATTCTTGAGACTCTCTTCAGTCTATTTATGTCATCATTTGATAACAGGCCGATTGCATCAAAAATAACTTTGGGCCTAACTATTATTAAATGATCTATGAATTTTCTTGTTTTATATTCAGAATGCCCAGCACTTATTACGACAACATCAAAACCCGGTCTTAGCACTTCTCCTAGATATTTTGGAACAGGTAATTTTCTCTCTTCCCAAAATGAAACATAAGGATCATGTAAAAAAACATTACACTTTGAATCGATGCAATGTTGATAGAACAGATCTACCGGACTCGATCTTGTATCGCTGACATCACCTCGATACGAAACTCCAAGCAGACAAATATTTTTTCCTAGAACCTCATTTGGAAATTGTGATATGAGAAAATTAAATGCTTCATTGGGCATTTTATTATTAATCACGACGCTTTGCTCGCTCTGAGTTAAACGCTGACCTGTCTCGAATAGTTTATCTCGAGACCAACTAGCTAGGAGCGGATCCTTAGTTAAGCAATAACCTCCGACACCAATACCGGGATACATTAAATTGTTATGAGTAGGCCTAAGTCTTATTGCGTCAATTATTTGGTGAAGATCTACGCCGGCTTCCTCTGCAAATCGGGACCATTCTGAGATAAAAGCAATATTCATTGCACGATATGAATTCTCAAGTACTTTTGAGATTTCAGTAGCATTCGTTGAGCTAAGTCGTGTGAGCGGGAATCTTTCAGTTGAAATTATTGTTTTTAGAAATTCTTCTGTTTCATCAGCACTTTTCTTATCGATGCCCGAATAAACACGATAAAAATTTTGAATTGAGTCAATGTAATCTGGGCCAGGCATGACTCGCTCAGATGAATGACCTAGCTTAATCTTATGCTGAGGTAAATTTCTTTTTTTAAGACCATCCAATAAAATTGGATAAGCAATTTTTTGAGATGTTCCGGGTGGAACTGTGGTTTCAATTAGTATCAAAACATCAGGTCTGCAATTTTCAGAAATTGCTTTTATACCTTTTTCAAATGACGTCATATCAACATCATAAGATAAAGCTTTTTTATCGCCTGAATGATTAATATTGACACTTAAACCTATGTCCACAACTATTATGTCTGCTAAGGAATATACATAATCGTCATGAGTTGCAAAAATATTTCCTTTATACATTGCATTTCGATAAAACTGTTCGATTTTTGGATCATCAGCAATTATTGGGAAAATTCCATTATTTAACGATGCTATTTTCCAGTAAGATTCTTCAGCGGGGATATCTATTCCAATTACTGCATATTCTTCATTTATAGCGTTCGCACAGACTACTGACATTATAGAACCTACGTAGCCTAACCCTTGAATAACAATAATTTTTTTCTTTTTATTTTTATTTAAAAAACTATCAATATTTTTCTTATCATTCTTACTAGGTGGTAACTCATACTCAACTTGATTAAAAGGATTAACTGAAACTATCTTGTTAGATGACGCAGATATTTTTTTATTATTGTTTTTCATTTATTAATGATACATATTTTTTGATCATATTATCTCTATTAAACTCAATCTCAGAAAATTCTCTGGCATTCTTTATGATATCTTTTTTTAAGCGTCCATCCATATTATTTAAACTCTCTATAGCATCACAGATTGATTGAGGAGAATCAGGATCACACAACAACCCTCTCTGATTATCACCAATTAATAGAGGGTGATCACAAACATTAGAAGCGATAACAAAACAACCAGTGAGCATGGCCTCACAAATTACATTCGGGAGTCCTTCATAGATGCTGACATGAATGAGAGCGTCACATGAATTATAATATTCTCTGACATCATCCACCGTCCCTCTCCAATGCCACTTCTTTTTTATCTTTGGATGCATTGACAAAAATATATCCATTTCATCTTTCATTTTTTTTGATCTGGAATCATTATCACTACGACCAACCCAATGAATTTCAGGTATCCATCCATTCCTTTCATAAAAAAGAGAGATTGCCTTCAGCAATGACATTCCATTTTTGGGATAGGCGATCCTCCCAACGACGAGCAATTTATTTATACCTCTATAATTATGATTTTCGTTAAAATAGAAAGGGGTTAGAGATAAATCATAGCCATTCCAAATAGAGTGAACTTTATTTGATCTACCAGGAATTTTTTTTATTAACTTAGCTTCATTGAAGCTATTCGGGACAAGATAATCAGCAAATAAAGTTGAAAGATAAAACAGCAATCTACGAAAAAAAGAAATCGGAGCCATAGATGAGCTTTCTTCACAAATTATGAACTTAGATTTTTTTTTGCCAAATAATGCAAGCGCAGAATAGATACTTGGTGCATGCATGGAGCTAATGATAATATCAAAATCCTGCGAAACAAGACCTCGTAATTCTCTTAATACATTTAGTGAGAATCCACTATTGATCTTACTAGCAATATTTATCTTTATTCCAACTTGAGAAATTCTCGAAGCAAAAAATTCATCAGTCATCTGATTATAAACAAACATTTCAACATCATAACCATGTTTAGCTAAACCAATAGCTAACTCGGCTTTTAATTTTTGAGCTCCTCCAGTTCCAACTGAATCAATGACAATTAATATTTTCATGCTGTGACTTTTCAGGCATTGATTGATTCACGCTTATTATAAATATATGTTCCAACAATATATGCCAACATAACCCAGCATGTTTTTTCACTTAAACCTTGCAATATCATTGTAAAGGCAACTACAGATGGAAGAGCCAAAAGTCCGAGTATATTATTATTATCTTTGTATAGAAGATAAGAACTGTAGACTACCCTATAAAGAAACAAAGAATATAACAACAAGCCAAAAAAGCCAGTATATATAGCAAGCTCAAGAAAAACATTGTGTGGACTTTCGATAAATCCAAAAAAATCATATGTTATTTTTTCAAAACCTGATATTCCGATACCAGTGAGAATATTTTCTTTGGCTATACCAAAGAAGCCTAACCATAGAAAAAATCTTCCGTTTGTGTCCGAGAAATCCTGGGCTCCAGTTCTTGACACTCTATCAACCAGGACATCTGATTGTAATGCAATGAATATTAGAGGTGTTAGTAAAGCAATTAAAACTATAGATCCTGATATAAGTGCAATAATTTTATACTTGGATTTCAACATTTTAAAAAACACCCATATCAAACCTGCAATAATTGGCATTGATGCAGCTGTTCTGGATCCAGTTTGCAACACAGCAAAAAAAATCAAAGGAATAAATAATGATAAAGAGAATCGATGAAAATTGGAAAGATTAAGACGATTATTAAAAAATAAAGTAAAAATTATCATCGCACCTGTCATAATTTTTATACCTACTTCGTTGGGTCCGGAGTTAAATAACATTTTTCTACCTGGCCTCAGACCTTCATCAGAAATTTCTACTCCAATTCCCAAAATTAAAAGCAATGATGTCAATACAGATCCTAGTGCGAATGCATAAAGAGCTTTATCAAGAACCCAATTGTCTTTCTTAGCATGGTTAATTATTAAAAAGAAAATTAAAAAATTTAGAAAAATTTGAACATCAAATACTCTCGATGAGAAATCATTCATATTATAAATACTCACCAAAAATAAGTAGGAATACAGAGCGATAATAGGCCACAAGAAATATAAATTTCTATTGAAAACAGCAATAATTCTTATGCTGGGTAAGATAGTGATTATGTAGAATACCGCTGAGAAAAATGAGATTGAGCCCAATCCGAATAAATTAAAACTTTCAATGTTTAGTGAAAAAAAATAAAAAAATAAAGCAAAATTTTGTATGTTCGTTCTTGTGTCCATTTATAGATATGTATATTTTTATTTTTATTTTTTATTTTTTATTTTTTATTGATCTAATTCAATATAAATCTATACGTATAAATTCCGAACCGAAGATCTCAGCATATTTGCTGAGGGATGTCAGTGCCCCAATAAGAATTTTGGGCTCATAAAGCATTTCAATCTCTATGATAGCTTTATCATCAGATAATATAATATTTTCAGGTGAACAGTCTTTGAAAAGTGAAATTATTTCATTTTTTTTATCCTTGTCATTAATAAAACTTGGATGTAATTTTACTACACCTCCATTTGGCATATGTTTGAATAATCTCATTAACATTGACTTCCACTCCCCTCTTTTTAATCTTCTTTCAGCGCATGTTAAACCAATTCTCTTGTGTCCTAGTAACAATGGTGTGTAGGAATTTTTTATGTCAGAAAAATTTTCAAGAATAATTTTTTTATCTTTTGGGGCTCCAGGAAAAACATCCTTATCAATGCCGATATAAGCAAGTGAATCCTCTCGATACAAATATTTAAATGTCTCAGCAAAAGATGACACTTCTTTTTTTTTCTCAGACGTACTAAATGGATCACTATATCTATATGAAGCCTGGCCTTCTTCTATGTATGCATGACCGATACATAAATTAGATGCTAGCATTTTCTCAATTGAGGGGGTTGATAACGATTCATGGTAGCACCAAGATGAATATAGAATGAATCTCCTTTTTTCTTTATGAATCTTTTTTAACAAGCTGTTACTTATCGGATGTAAATTAAAAAATTTTATTAAGATTCTATTTACTTGTGAATTTTTTAAAGCTATGCAATCGGACGAGATAATAGATGTGTCTGTAGATCTTAATGAAATCAATTTGTATGAATTTTTATCAATTGAGAAATAATCAATTATCATTTTTGTAATAATTAGAGAGGCTTGATTTACAATTAAAAAAACATGCAAGACATTATTTTTTTTAGTTGAATTAAGAATATCAGTTATATTTTTATGCAAAATATCACCTTCTAAAAATGCGGGTGACGATGTCCTTAAGTAGGCTAAAATACCTCGATATTCTAAAACGGAATAGAAAATAAAGTTTATAGAAAAAATTAATAAGGTTTTTTTGATCAGACTGAAATACCACATCATTAATTAAAATTAAATTATTTGAAATTCTAGTATCTTTAAGCTTTTCTTGTAAATCTGTGATTTGATCCATGGTCATTGTGTCCGGATGAAGGCAAATCGTCCAGATTCCAATTGATTTTAATTTTATATCCCACAGCTGTTGAGGAATATAATTCATACCTTCATACCTATAAGGATAAATGGCAATCCCATCACTTACAATTTTAATATCTGTCTCTGCCTCGAGTGCTTTTATTGTATTTTTATCAAAGCTATGGGAAGGGGCAACCCATATTTTTGGCTCAATATTATTTCTATAGAATAATGCAAGTGAACTCCTTATCTTTTCTCTTTGTATCTCTAAACTTAATCCCGTGAATTCACTTCTATTATAAAATGGAACAATTGAATCTTTCTTATTTGAAGGATGATAGAGGTGTTGATATCCATGCATTGCAATATTCCATCCTTTTTTATCCCACTTTCGCACTTTTTCCCAGAAATTAGAGTCCATTGAATGGTACATTAATTCTTCATCTTTGTTATCTGGAGTAACTGCAACTATTGGATAGATATTATGCTCATCAAAAATCTTTTCTATTAAATTCCATTTAGCGGGATTAAGGTATGCGGTCGCATCATCCAATCTAAAAATATACTTAGCCGACATAGCTAATTTTTTTTGATATTCAAATAATTTAACATTGAAGTTGTTTTTACTTGAATGCTATCTTCAGCCGACATCTCAATATAACCAATCTTCTTACCAAAAAGACTCTGTTGTCTCAAAATTTCCCACCAAGTTGCAATTATTGATCCATTGAATCTATATAATCGTTCTTTATCAAAAGTTAGATCTTGAAATCTTCCTTTGTTAATAAGGCTTAATCCGTTTTTTCCATAATTAAACATTGGTTCCCTCTCTTCTTGAACTGAGACCACACTATCACTCTCTGAGATTCTCAGGACATTTAGAGCATTATCAATATGAGCAGATTTTCTATTAATTGCATGCAAGCTCAGAAAAAGCATTATATCTGGGTATCGTCCTTTGTTTTCGGAATATTTTTCTGCAGCTTGAATCATAAAGTCTCTAATTGGTATTCCGTTAGATTTTGAATCTTTTGCTCGTGACAATCTAATATGAGCGGGCACTTTCTTGTCATTTTCTAAATCTCTACAAAAATCCAATACTTTTTTACTCTCAGAGGAGACTACTACGCAGTCAACTTTTTTTGATTGTGAGGCGTTATTGATGGCTAGTTCTATTATTGATTTATCATGAATCTTTTGAAAAGGAACATTCTGAAAATCAGGATATGACTCTTTTACTGGTATCACTGCGACTGAAACTGGTTTATAGTCTCCTTCTAATTTTTTTCCAATTTCTTTGAATATTTTAGATCGAGCATTTAGGAGTCTCTGATTATCTCTACTCATTGAACTTTTGTGCTGACGATAGTAGAAGATTGGTATTTGAATATTTGTTGCTCCAATCCTATCAGCCAGTTTATACCAGAGATCCCAACCATCTTGAGCATCCACTGCTTCAGAGTACCCTCCGACATTTTTGAGTGCTCTTGTTCTAAATAAAGTGCAAGCGCCATGGGGAGGCAACTGACCGGCTAAATCCTCATCTCCAAGCCTGTGACGAAATTCAACATCTAGAATTCTTCCTTCTGAATCGGAGTAATAATAATTACCATAAACTAAGCCTGCCTTCTCCGTTGTTTCAATTTTATTTACCAAGAGAAATATCGCGCTCTCATCTAGCCAATCATCTGCATCTAGTCTGATCATATACTTCCCATTAGCTCTCCCTAACACGAGATTAGCCAATTTTTGCAACCCTAGTGGCTTCTTATTTTTGATAACTGTGATTTTTGTTGGCAACACTTTTTGAAATTCTTCTGCTACCAAGAGCGAGTTATCGGAACTTGCTTCATCAATAATAATTAGCTCCCAATTTGAATAAATCTGGTCAATAACACT
>MDSZ01267912.1_pt1 | contig 13835 bp, 22 predicted proteins | sample 811201 | NCBI WGS metagenome assembly MDSZ01 (sample SAMN05326647, study PRJNA326480) | marine metagenome | isolation source: seawater | place: Indian Ocean: North | collected 2010
ATATGAAACCATTAAGTATTGGTTTCGGTCGTAATAAAGGTGTGCCTGATGGTGATATAGTATATGCCATAACTCACTGGTATAATGCAGAAGATGATATGTTTATGGCAATAATAGAAACACCAGCACAAGGTGAGAAATGTATTGTGTATGGAATATATAATTACAAGGAAGTAAATGAAAAAAATAATTAGTATTATATTTTTAGCAGGACTATTAAGTGCGTGTGCTATCAATGAACCTAGAGTTTCTTTTGGTAAGAAATGTGTAGAGAAAGACAACAATGTTGTTTACTCATATGTTTGGTTATACGATAAAGAAGCAGGTTTAAATGCAAACGAGAAGACTTGCGAAAAAATTAAAAAAGATTAATCGTTGATGGTGGTGTAATAACCGGACTGGACTCGGGTGCAACTCCCGACACCTCCACCATAAACACATTAGTATAAGGAGATATACTATGTTAAAATATTTGTTATATTTGTGGCGTAAGAATATGTGCCATACAAATAGAGACTTATCTAAACATAGACTTCATACAACAAAGTATGAAGACCTTTGTATGTAATGTTTTTATGGGGGGTGTGTTAGGATTGACAGACGACTAAAGACCTTCGGAGATTGATAGTTGGCGAACTTAAACGCATTTTTAACTGGCAACAATAACTTTGCCCTTGCAGCCTAATTTAGGCTAACGGAGTTAGTGTAGTACTTGGCAACAGAAACTACACATTTTCTACAGGAGAAAGAAAATGGATACGGTCTATCTAATTGTGGCGATGTTATTAAATGTTGAGACAGGTATTGTTGAACCTCGCCATCACGCAGCTTATAAATTTGACACACTACCAGAATGTATGCAATTCGTAAATTCACAATACGAAGGCTTATATGGTGGTCTTATCTACAAATTACAAGAAGAAGGCAAACCAACTACTCAAATACTAGACATTGGTTGTGCTGAATTACCTTTAACAGACGCAGAAGAATTTATGAACAAACATAAAGTTATGCCTGGTGTAGGTGCTTGACAAACTAACTATAACCTGATATAGTAAGAGAATGAATAGTAAACAATTTAGTTTAGAAATAGAGAATTACAAGAAAGAACATAAAGGCATATCTTATATGGACGCCATTGTTCACTATTGTGAAGAACGAAACATAGACACGGCAACGGTCGGTCCATTAATCAATAAGGCGTTAAAAGAGAAGGTTGCTTTAGAATGTCAGAAGTTAAATCTGTTACCTAAAACAAGCGGAGTATTGCCTATATAATGTATGGAGGATTTGATGTATTTAAAATTTGGTTGGGAATAAAACTACACTTCACAACCGATACTTACGATTATATTACCTATGGTGGTAAAGTAAATTGTAAGTTAGACACTTTTACAAAACGAAATGATAGGTACTTCTTTCATAAACTTTCTAAAAAATACAATGCAGAAGAAGCAGTTGATTTCTTTGTGGCAAACTTTTTGCACAAAGATAAAGCCTGGATTGGAAATCTTGCTAAGTCTGATGGCGCTGACATATACTTGGATTACAAGAAGCGTAAAGATAGTTTTACTTATCAGTTTAGGAATGAGTGTAATAGTATTAGGCATAATATGGATAATAAGCGCCTGTCTTTTGATGACCTTTTTATGGTTAATGGAGGTCAACATCCAATCTTTTTCAAACTTCTATTATCTAAACAAATATGTTATGAAACTCTTGTGGTCTTTGAAGAGTTATTGGGATTCATTAGAAGATGGGATAAAGAGATTGAGGAAAAAGTAGTATGGCCGGTCTATAGTAAACGAATTAAAAAGTTTAGACCATTTTTGCGATACAATAGAACTGAAATGAAAATGATTATGAAAGAGATTTTTAATTGATTATGACAGAATACAAAAAGAAACTTGACGACAAAATTAAAGAATTGAATAGTACCAGAGTTTTTAAAAAGATAACACCTAAAGGTGACTTATCTTGGTACATCAAATGGACTTCCAGTGTTATTATTCTCATTGGAATGGTGTTGACTTCAATACCTCTAACACCAATTAACCTATATTTTCACTTTACAGGTGTTGTAGGTTGGTTTATAGTAGGTATGTTGTGGCACGATAGGGCACTTATAATGTTAAATGCAGTAGCAGCCGTGATATTTGCTACAGGCATTTTAAATTCATACATAGGTGCTTGACAAAAGAGTAAAAAGGTGTTATATTAGATACAATGTTTGACAGATTTATATATTTGACATTAGACAAGATTGTTAATCTTTGTGAAAAGGCAAAGACTTTCATAAAAGAAAGGAAGTTGCCTAAAGAGTGCAAACAAGATTGGCAAACTGGTTATAAGAAGTGGAAAAGGCAGAATGAACATAAAAATGCTGATGATTGTCAATAGAAGATGTATAAATACTAGCATATATAATAATATATACAAAACATACAACAATACAAATACGAAATACATACAAGGAGAAAAATTATGGATTTTGAAAGTCTAAAAAATAGTCAAAGCAACTTTGACAAATTGACAAAACAAATAGAAGCAAACCTCAATCCTGAGGATGCTGCTAAAACTAAAAACAAATACCAAGACGACAGATTGTGGAAACCTGAACTAGATAAAACTGGTAATGGTTACGCTGTGCTAAGGTTCTTACCTGCTCCACAGAAAGAAGAAATGCCGTGGGCAAGAGTATGGTCTCACGCTTTCCAAGGTCCTGGCGGTTGGTATATTGAGAACTCTCTAACTACACTTGGTCAAAAGGATCCTGTGTCAGAAGAGAATACTATATTATGGAACTCTGGTGTTGATAGTGATAAAGAAATCGCTAGAAAACGAAAGAGAAAACTATCGTACTACTCAAACATCTATGTTGTGAGTGACCCAAAGCATCCTGAAAACGAAGGCAAAGTTTTCTTATTTAAATTCGGTAAAAAGATTTTTGATAAGATTACAGAAGCAATGCAGCCAGCGTTTGAAGATGAAAAACCTATTAACCCATTTGATTTCTGGACAGGTGCAAACTTTAAACTGAAAATCAGAAAAGTTGATGGTTTCTGGAATTACGATAAATCTGAATTTGAGGCAGTTAGTCCTATATCTACAGATGACGAAGTTATCAAAGGTATCTGGAACAAACAATATCCTCTGAAGCCATTCCTAGAAGCGGCGAATTTTAAATCTTATGATGAACTTAAAGAGAAGTTTAATCGTGTGATTGCCGGTTCAAAGAATACCGAAACTGCTAGTGAAATAGACCTCCCACCTACGACTGGCGGTGCAGCTGCAACAGCAACTGCTTCGGTTCAAAGTAATGAGGCGTCTGGCGTTGAAGATGATGATACATTATCTTACTTTTCAAAACTCGCTGAAGACGAATAATCTCTCTCTTTCCTACATTACTTTAAAAAGCAAAGGGTACCTTTTCGGTACCCTTTGTCATTTCTATTATAAATATATGTGTTATGGCAATATCTATATTTGACCCAATTGTACAGAAACAAGGAGACACCAGAAAGTCTGGTGCTTGGTATCGTAAGGCTGTCAGCAGTATAGCTGATAAATCGCAGGCAAGAGCATTAATGAGAGCAGGCCAACTAATTAGTAGACCTTCTCAAGGACGATTGAACTTATTTTTTTATGACCCGAAATTTAAACGAACACTACCTTATTACGACACATTCCCATTAGTATTACCATTAGAACCGATTAAAGGTGGATTTATTGGAATGAATTTCCATTATCTACCTCCTGCAATGAGATTTACTCTACTCGCAAGAATGGATAAATTCTTATCCGGTGATATGATAAGACCTAACACGAAGTACCAAGTAGATTATGATAGCGTAAAGAATATACCTATGGTTAAACCTACTCTTCATAAATACCTTTATAGTAATGTACGAAGTCAATTTTTGCGTATCAATGCTAATGAAGCCGCAATTGCAGTATACTTGCCAGTACAACAATTTAGAAAACAACCAGCAACTACGGTTTGGCGTAGAAGCAGATTATAGAGGAACTTTTATGATGAATAAGAGTAATAAGGTAAATGGCAAGAAGAACTTTTTGGCGAGTATGTGTCGTCAAGTTAAGAATGTTGTGGTGCGATATTAGAGGCCATCACGGACATAAGTGGGATTACGAACCTGGAGATTATTATTTAGGAATGCGTAAATCAAAATATTGGAATAATAAACACAAATAGAGAGAAATAGATATGGCAATTTTAAGAGGCGGAAAAAGAATTGGTGGTATGGATATCAGAATAGGTATTCCTAGAGACCGTTCTTTTGATAATATCAACCGAGACCCGAAGTTAAGACAAAGGGTAGGTGCAAACCCAGCGTCTACAATAGGTAGATTTCAATCCTATGTAAACGAGGCAGAAGGATTTGCTCGTAAGGCAAGATATTATGTCGTCTTTGAATTACCAACTGGTGGTAAGATTGCAGGTGGTATGGACTTTGGTGGTGCAGTACCTGGTGGTGAAGGTATGGTACACGGTAATGATATAAGAAGATACTCAAACGAAGCAAACTTACAACGAAGAGTACAAGCATTTGTATCAGAAGTATCAATGCCTAGTAGAACAATGAAAACAAAAGCAGTAAAACATAATGGTCCTGCTAGACACATTGTATACGATTATGAAATGGCAGATGTTTCTATGACTTTCTATACAGACAAGTATTTAAGAGAAAGAATATTTTTTGAAATGTGGCAGAAGACTGCCTTTTCAAATATAACTCACAACTATGCGTACTATGATGAGTATGTAGCACCTATCAATATATTACAATTAGGTAGCGACCCTGGAGCACAAGAACGAGACGGTGCAACATATGGTGTTAGATTGTGGGAAGCATATCCAGTATCAGTAGGTGATGTATCATATGCTGCCGGTTCAAATGAAGTACAAACATTTACGGTAAACTTTAAATATAGATACTGGTTGAATTTTGCGTTAGACCAACAAAACAAATTTCAAATTGGTCAATCGCATTTTAATAATGCAGTAGTAAAAGAAGGAGACACTGGATTTTTAAGTAAATTACCACCTGAATTGAGAAGAGCAGGTGAAGGTGTGTTGCAAAACTTGAAGAGGTCATTCCCAATCGGTAAGATTACAGGTGGAAGAGTTATGCCTCCATTCAAGTTTGGACCACTAAATATATAATAGTAAATAATAAGGAGATGATAACAATATGGCTTTACCTAAAATTGAAGTCCCAACATATAGAATAACGCTACCTAGTGAAGACAAGATAGTAGAATTTAGACCGTTCTTGGTCAAAGAAGAAAAGATACTTTTGATGGCGATGGAAGAAGCGAATGACGCTCAAATGAAATCGGCAGTAAGAGACCTAATCAATTCTTGTACTTTCGGCAAACTCAATGTGAACGCTATGCCTCTATTTGACATAGAATATTTGTTCTTAAATATTCGTGCTAAATCTGTAGGTGAGATTGCTAAATTCAAAGTATTCTGTCCTGAAGACAAGGTAACTTTATGTGATGTTGAATTAGACTTGACTACGGTTGAAGTGCAGGTTGATGACGAACATACAAATAACATTGTACTAGATGAACAAAGAAATCTAGGTATTGTGTTGAAATATCCTAACATATCCACTATTCCTATGGGCTTAGATGAGACTAAAAATGCAAGTGCAATCTTTCAAACGATTGTTGATTGTATAGACTACATCTATGAGGGCGAACAAGTGCATAAAGCAAAGGACCAAACAACACAAGAATTAGAAGAGTTTTTTAATAACTTGAACACAAAGCAGTTTGAGAAGATTAAGAAGTTTTTTGATACAATGCCAAAATTAAGACACGAAGTTGAGGTAGTTAATCCGAAGACTAAAACGAAATCGGTGGTAACACTTCAAGGCTTGTCTGATTTTTTCGTATCAGCCTCTCCCACAACAACCTAGAGGCGTATTACGAGACTAATTTTGCGTTAATGCAACATCACAAATATAGTCTAGCAGAATTAGATAATCTTTTTCCTTGGGAAAAAGAAGTCTATGTAGGACTATTAGTCAAGTTTCTCAAAGATGAGAAAGAAAAGGCAAGAAGAGATAATGTAGGGAAAACTCCCTTATAAATATAGATAAAGTTGAAAGGATTTATGAGCAAAGATGAATTTAAAGTATCTGACCAGACGGCTATTAGTATGCCTATGAGGAACTTAATCTCCATAGTGGCTGCAGTTGCAGTAGGAGTTTGGGCTTACTTCGGTGTCTTGGAAAGATTAAACAGAATTGAGACGAATGAAGAACTATTAAGAAAAGATTTAGAAGGCTACACCGTATCAATTAATAAAGAATTAGAAAAAAATACAGAATTTAGAATTAAATGGCCGAGAGGTGAAATGGGCACATTACCTGCTGATAGTGAGCAGTATATGCTTATTGAACACATTGCTGGTCAATTAGAGACTATGAGTAAGAGAATGGAAGAAATGATGAACAATGGGGTCAACATTAAGAGGTTACAAGAGGATGTTAAGTTATTGAGAGAAGATGTTGAGAAATTAAAGGATAGTAATAGAAACATAATCTATTCAAACGGTAAAAAGGACGGGAACTAGAAACATATGAAAAAGACATTAGCATTATTATTTTCGTTGATGTTCTTTACGAGTGTTGTATACGCTTCAAAACTATACACAGGCGGCGAGAAATACGAGAAAGAGGGAGTTGTTGCCTTAACACTTACACTAAACGGTAAATTAATTGAGTGGGTATACAAAGAAAACTTATCACAATGCTTGAAATCTAAAAGAGTAGCAAGTAGAGAAGTAGGTGGTGAGAGAGTTATATTTGCGTGTAAGTTAGTAAAAGGTTTATTACAAGAAGACAAACAAACAAAGTACGGTATTAGATTACTAAAAATTATAGACTAAAGGATTTATGAAATATTTAATTACGATTTTATTTTTGATGATGAGTGCTATTGCATATGCAGATTGCACAGGTTGTGGAGATGACGGACACCAAGTTTGTCCTATTGAAGACAAAGCACATAAACATATAACGGTGATGACAGAAGAACATAAGACTTCAACATCACAACCAGAAGATGGTGTTGTATTCGCAGTATGTATCTTTGAAATTGATGAGGCAACAGGTGAAAGAAAATTAATTGACCATAGAGCAAGTGAGAACTTGATGGACTGCTTGAAAAATAAAAGAGAAGCAGAAAGAGATTATAAAGAGAAGAAAGAAAAAGGTGGTATCTTCAATATGACTTGTGATAAAGTTGACGCAAAAGTACAAGTACAAGAAGATGGTTCGTGGAAGATTTTAGAAATATTAGGAAGACACGAACAAGCATATATTAGAAAAAAAGTTTACGAATAATCGTGGGAGATAAAAAATGGCAGAAGAAAAGATTGTAGTACCTGCTGATAAAAAAGAAATCAGTAAAAAGGTAAAGGTAGATTTGGAAGTAGATACTAGTATTAAAGATTTAGGTCCGAATCCATATGCAAGAATGATACATATGGCAAGAGCAGTTGACGCTTGGAGAATATTTCCTAGATTGTTCTTAACCGTATACATTGTTTTATTATACAAATGTGTAATTTGGTATATGAACCTACAAGCACCAACTATGGAACAAAGTGGGTTAATCAGTATCGTTGTAGGTGCTGGTGCTGCTTGGTTTGGTCTATATACTGGTACAAGTAAATCAAAAAAGTAAGGTAAGTAAATGGCCGCTACCACACTAACACAAGCATCCCAAGATGAGATAGTATCAATATTCAAAGCAATATCTAACAAAGTACAAGGTTCTGTTGAAGGACTTGTTAAGACTACTCAGCCTAAATTAAATAAACTAGTTGCAGAAACAATAGACTCATTTAGAGATAATCCTCGTCAAGTTAACAAACAGATGAATACTCTAGCAGATAGAATGAAAGAGTTAGGAATGTCTGTAGATGATTTGACAGCAGGTATTGATAAAGCCGATTTAACTGCTGATATGAAGTCTTTACAAGACGCAATGAGAACTAGAGAAGTTAAGATTATAGAGGCAGAAAAACAAGTAGAAAGTTTAAGAAAACAAGGTGTAGCGGCAAGAGTTAAGATAGACGAAGATGGTGCCAGAGCGATGGTAATGTCTACAAAAGAACTCAAAATTGAACAAGACAAGATATTAGAAAAAGAAAAAGCATTAATCAAAGAACAAAACTCTATATTAAAAGATACAAAAGAAACAACAAAATTAGCTGCAGGTCCAGTTAGAGAAGCACAAGAGAAAAATATTGCTGAGAGAAGTGCTAATTTAGAAAAAGAAAGAGAAATACTTGAACAGCAAAGAGTTGCATTAACAGGACAAGGTAGTGACCAGATTGCAGGTGGTGGCGGCGGTGGTGATTTAATTGACCCACGAGGTATGTTTGCTGGTATATCAGATACCTTTATGGGTATCAAAGATAGTATCACAGGTCCATTTGTTGAACTTGGTGAAATGGCAATGCGTATGGGTAAATCTTTCGGTAACCTATTTAAAGCATTGAAGACACCTATTAAATCACTAAAACTATTTGGTGCAAGTTTAATGATTTCAATTGTACCTATGTTGTTATGGGCTGCAGGTATATTAGCATTGATTGCTATTATCGCAGTTGCAATATTTAAATTCAAAGATATTAAACAAGCAATCATAGACGCATACAATTATCTAGGAGAAGTGTTTACAAAGTTTGGTGAATACTTAAAAGAGAAGTGGGATGCTCTAGTCAATTACTTCTCGGAGATGAAACAAGGTCTGATAGACAAATGGGAAAACTTTAAACAAGGTATTTCTGATATGGTAGACTATGTAAAAAGTCTAGGTGGTAGAATATGGGATAGTATTAAAGAAGCATTTGGTAGTATCGGTGATTATATATCAGACATATTTAAAAGAATCTATAATGGTTTCGTAGACAAGTTTGGTAAGTATATTGGTATGGAGAAAGTTGCATTGTCAACAGACGCTCCTGGTGCAGTTAAAGAAGTTGAAGAGACAGACGAAGTTAAGAAAGCAGAAATAGAAACAAATGCTAAAATGGAAAAAGTTGCAGCCAACAATAAAGAGAACGCACAAGAATTAAAAGAAGCAGGTGCTGGTGATAGTAAATCAGGTAATAATGTTGGTGTATCACAAGACAATAGACAAATTGTAACCACAAACAATCAGGAATCTATATTCGCAGGTAGTGGTAACAGAAATCCAGACCCATCATCAAAATGGGAAAGACTAACTGCTCTAACTTAAAATTTACCTAAATCATCTTCTGTAAAGATTTTGAATTGCCAACCTTGCATTTCACAATATCGCTGAGCGGCACCCCATTTTGCTTTATTCTTAATATACGCTAAACTCTCATTAATATATGCTCTAGTTTTTCTTGCCCTAGGTTTAGGTTTGATTGTGAACGCCTTTGGTTTGATTTCAATGATGTATTTACCTTTGTCGGTAACTACAAAGAAATCAGGAAAGTAATTATGTAATTTCTTGGTGACTGGATTACGATAACGAATTGCAATCTCTTCACTACCCCAATGTTTTATTGCCTCATTACGGTCGCAGTAGACCATAAATCTTCTCTCCCAATTAGAACGATATACAACTCTATTCGGGTTACCAATATATTTGTCTTTGTTTTGAGGTTTATATTTGCCTTTATAACTTGCTGTTGCCATTGCCATTTCCTGTATAAATATTAGTACAATTCATAAGGATATTTATATATGGGATATACAAACAAAGTAAGTCAAGTTATAAAAGGTCGTATCAATTCAGGTGCAAATGCTGTAAAAGGATTTGTTGATGGTCTTGCTGGTGATATAACATCACAAATAGACAACTTCAGCAATCAGTTTACTGGTGCCGAGAATACAGAAGCGACTAAAGCAAAAGCACGACAGATTTTAAATCAATCGCCATTAGAGATTGGTAAAGGTGACGCATTACAAGGTAGAGTGCGTACAAGAATTAATTACGGCCAGATATATTATCCTGCTGAAACAGGTATGTTAGATGAAGGTCACTATGTCATATTTGACATTGTTGAAAATAGAAAAACATCATTTGGTGGTGGTATGAAAAGAAAAATAGAAGTACCAGCGAATGATGATGAAGAAAAGAAAAGAAGTCAAATGGGTGTAACCGCTGATGATACAGCAGGTGCCAAAGTTAATAACAGATACGCAAAAGAAATGATGTCTGGTATTGGTCAAGGTGGTTCTCATACGCATACAAGAATTAGTGATACGGTGTGTTTATATACACCTGCCGAAGCTGCAAAATTCTCATACAAAGCAAATTACGAAAACTTAGCAACTGGTCTTGCCGGTCTTATGGCGTCTAGTATGGAAGCAGGTAAAGATATGTCTTTCAAAGAAGCGATGGTTGACGGTGGTGGTGCTATGATAGAGAGAGTGTTAGGTGAGGCAGTAACCGGTATCGTAAGTGCATTGCCTGGTGTTGGTGATGTTAGAGGTGCAATAGACAAGTCAATGGGTAGAGCATTAAATCCATTTAACGAACAAGTGTTTAGAAGTGTACCATTTAGAGAATTCCAGTTTCCATTTACATTTGCACCAAAGAACAGAAAAGAAATGTTAGATGTAGAAAAGATTATCAAGTTATTTAAATTTCATATGCTACCTGAATTTAGTAATAAAACTAAATCAGCATTTTTGTCTCCATCTGAATTTCAAATAACTTATATGTATCGTGGTAAGACAAACGATTATATTCCACAGATTTCTCGTTGTGTTATGACAGGTATGGATGTTGACTATGCAACAGAAGGAACATTCCATACATTTAGAGAAGACGATAGAGGAGCTGCACCTATAACAACAACTATGAATTGTACATTTGCAGAAACAGAAATTATGACTAAAGAGACAATCGCAAAAGGATATTAATAAATGTATTTTTCAAGTTTTCCACTTATACTATATGATATGAAAGGTGACCAGAAAGCAAAACTGGCAACTAACATAATCAAACGAGTAAAAGTAAGAGAAAAAGTATTAGACGCAGCTATGCTGTATCAGAAATACTTTGTACAACCTGGCGAAAGACCAGAAGATGTAGCATTTAATCACTTCGGTAAATCAGAATATCACTGGATTATATTGTTGACAAATAATATAACAGACGCATACTATGGTTGGCCTATGTCATATGCAGAATTTGAAACATATTTAAAAGACAAGTATCCTAATCCTGAAGGCATACATCATTACGAAAAGAAACAAACAAGTGGTGATACAGATATCCATATAGAATGTATGGAATCAGACGCAGGTTCTGTATCTGTATCAAATAGAGAGTACGAACAAAGAATACAAAACGATATAAGCGAAATCAAATTGTTAGACCAAGGATATCTATCAACATTTTTAGATGAGTTTGACAAATTAATAGGTGAATAATAATGTATAGCAAACTTAAAACCGATGACCTGAAAAAGGCAGGTGACTATACGCTATCTGAAATAGTGGTACATAGTAGAAAGTCTTTTGATGGTTCAAGTAAAGCAAAGAAAACAGATATAACAAGTCTTGTTGCTGAAATCAATATTTACGAAGATATAAACGAGAAGAACTTAACTGGTCAGTTAGTTATATCAGATAGTACAGGTTTGCCTAACAATATGCCATTGACTGGTAATGAACTATTATCATTTAAACTAGGTACACCAGGTTCTAGTAGATATTATGATTTTGAAAAGCATCCTATGGTCATCTACAAGATAGGTGAAAAACAACCACACAATCCAAGGTCACAATTCTATATTCTATACTTCTGTAGTAAAGAACAAGTTACCAATCAGACCGTAAAAGTACAAAGACCATTTAGTGGTTCAGTATCAGATATGATTTCTAGTGTAGCATTATCTGAATTAGGAACTAGTAAAGACATTTACATTGAAGGCACAAAAGGTAGTCGTAAGTTAGTCGTACCTAGATTTAGACCATTTAAGGCAATAGATTTCTTATGTGCTATGGCAGAATCAGCACAATTTAAGTCAACAGGATTTAAATGGTACGAGACAGCAGATGGATTTCATTGCCGTTCATATGAAAATATGATGGCAGTAGGATTAGATAGTACAAGACCTAACAATGGTTATTTTAAACCAACTATGGCAGGTACGACAAGAGATAAAGGTAACCGTGATGTTACCCAAGAAATGCAAACAATGTTTAGTTATGAAGTTATAGACCAGTTTAACATAATGAAAATGTTAAGTATGGGTGGTGTTGCAAGTCGTGTATTAAAGACAGATTTATTTAACAAGACATTTAGTAATGCAGATTTTAATTACGAAAAGAACTATGATACACAACATCATACAGAGCACGATGGTTCAGGTATGAGACAAGGTGATAAGAAAGTATTACCTTATTATCCATTTAGAAACAATCTAGCATTATCAGATTTTGCAGACGGAACATTTTTTCATAGTAGTGAGACAGAAAATCAATATGAAGGTTATAAATCTGTATCGCCAGAAAACGCAATGTTAAGTAGAATAGCACAAGAGGTAGCATTAGAATGCTTTAAAGTTAAATTTGATGTGCCAGGATATACAGGATTATCAGTTGGTGAAATGGTAGGATTAGAACTTCCTAGATACGAAAGTATTAGTGTTGGTGATATAGACCAAGACCACATAATGTCAGGCAGATGGTTAGTATCTAGTATAATACACAAAGTTATACCAGCAAAGAGTTACCACTCAATGACCGTTGAATGTCTGAAAGATAGTGTAAAATCGCCATACTATAACGAAACAATTAAAGTAGAAGAAGGAAAAGAAGATAAAGGAAGAGTATTTGAGCAAGAGAAGATAGATGAAGGTATCTTTGGGATTATATCATAGTTTATTCATATGACAACAACTAGAGAGAATCATAGAGAATCGCCCTCCGAGACGCCCCTCCAGAGGTCTAAAGGGCATAGATTAGGGTATCTCAGCACACGCTCCACTCTATCTGCTGACATACAAACCAGAATAAATGAGAACAAAATGAGAACAAAAACACAATGAAAATGAATATGAAAGAATTAAACAACCCTTTACGCAACACATTTAGAACCATACGCAAGACCTATGAGGATGCTCTGTATAAAGTAATCTTACAGAAGTTTTTTAAAGGTACATACGCAATAGACGAACTCAATCATAAAGTCGGCGTACTAGAAGCAATCGCCATACGCACGGCAGTATTACGAATAATGCTCAAAGATATGACACTAGCGTGTCAGTTGCGTAGGTTTAGAATAAATAGTAAAAATAATAGTATCTGATGTTATCTAAAAGGTACAAGTATCGGAAGAAAATATGGCCAAGTTTATCACATTTACAGGAATAGTAGAAGACAGACAGGATCCTCATAAGGTAGGCCGAGTGCGTGTAAGGTGCTTGGGTTACCATTCAGACGACATTACCGTTTTACCTACAGCGGACTTGCCGTGGGCGCAATGTGCATTACCTACGACTGCCGGCGGTATATCGGGCCTGGGTCAGTCGCCAACATTTTTGGTAAAAGGTACTTGGGTATATGGTTTCTTTAGAGATGGAGAGCAGGCGCAACAACCAGTTGTTCTTGGAGTACTCCCAGGAAAACCAAGTGAATACTCTAGTCGTTATTATTCAAAGGCCTACTATGATGGCTCTGGTGTGTATCCGAAATATATTAATGAGACAGATACAAACAGACTGGCCGCTGGAGACAACTCTCTAGTCAATGAAATAAGAACAGCGACTCGTATAACAGATGTTGCTACAGCGGACTTTGATA
>MDSZ01084804.1_pt1 | contig 13834 bp, 13 predicted proteins | sample 811201 | NCBI WGS metagenome assembly MDSZ01 (sample SAMN05326647, study PRJNA326480) | marine metagenome | isolation source: seawater | place: Indian Ocean: North | collected 2010
TGGACTTATTAGAGAAGTAATTATGAATAACTTACAAATTAAATTTGTAAATTCTTATAAGAAACTTGATGGTCCAAATAGACTTAGAGAAGCAGAGAATGAATTTCTTAAAACTTGTCCAAGATTTATACTTGAAGCAATATGTTTTTCAATAATAGCGATATTAGCTTTTATTCTAAGCTCCACTAAAGATGATCCATCTAAAGTCATATATACCTTGGGTACATTGGCAGTCGCAGCCCAAAAACTTCTTCCAGCAATGCAAGGAATTTACACTGATTGGGCAAATATAAAAACTTTTGTACCTGGTGTTAATTCAGTGTTGAAAATTCTGCAGAGAGAAAAAAATATTCCCAAAAAGCTTTTAAATAAAGATAGCTTTTCATTTAGAAAGTATATAGAACTTAGAGATTTATCATTTAATTACGAGGAAGGTGAAGATAATATTGTTCTGCAAAATGTAAATATGATTATCAAAAAAGGTCAAAGAGTTGGAATTGTTGGACAAACAGGAAGTGGAAAAAGTACTTTAGTAGATTTATTTATGTGTCTTTTGAAGCCACAAAGTGGCAAAATAATCATAGATGGTAAAGAAATAAGTTTTTCTGATCAAATTGAATTAAATCGTTGGAGAATGAATATATCTCATGTGCCTCAAGATATTTATCTTATAGATGATTCAATAGTGAATAACATTGCTTTTGATATCGATAGAAATAATATTGATATGAAAAAGGTCTACGAATCGGCTAAAAAAGCAATGATATTTGATTTTGTTAATTCATTGCCTGAAGGATTTGAAACATTCGTCGGTGAAAGAGGTGTAAGGTTAAGCGGTGGACAAAAACAAAGAATTGGAATCGCTCGCGCTTTATATAAAAAATCAAAAGTTTTAATATTTGATGAAGCAACAAGTGCATTGGATAATAAAACAGAAGAAAAAGTTATGAAATGTATGGATAACTTGATTAATGATGATATTACAATAATTACGATTGCTCATAGATTAAGCACATTAGCAAACTGCGATGTAGTTTATGAAATTGCAAATTCCAAAATTAAAAAAATAGATTTTAAATATGACTAAAGAACAAAAAGAATCTGAAATATTCTATGATTTTGAGGAAAATTTCTTTCCTCCAAATAATTATCACAAAAATAAAGGTGCTTTATTTTTAGATAGAGATGGCGTAATAATTCAAGATGTTAACTATATAAAAGATCCTAATGATGTTGAAATTGAAAAGGGCTTAAAAGAATTATTATTTAAAGCACATGAATTTCAATGGCCTGTATTTGTAGTAACAAATCAATCAGGGATATCTAGAGGTTTTTACAAATGGGAGCAATTTTATAAAGTTAATAAAAGGATGATTGAATTAATTGGGAAGCCAAATCCAATTTATTCAATTTATGCCAATTGTCATATCACCTCTAGTGAAAATAATTGGAGAAAACCTAATCCATTTATGATTCAACATGCAGCCGAAAGATTTAATGTTAATTTGAGCAAATCGATTTTAATAGGAGATAGAGTTTCTGATATGCTTGCAGGCCTTAGAAGTGGAATTAATAATTTAATTCATGTTGAAACCGGCCACGGTATTCGCGAAAAAAGTCAAATATCCAAAAATATTAATAAAGATGGATTTTTTTCATCTTCAGGCTTATCATCGAAAATAATTTTTTTGAAAAATTTGAAATCTTTTCCCTATCAACTTTTAAAAAAAAGTTAAATGAATATTGACTTTTGCATAATTGGTGGAGGAATGGTTGGCTTATCTTTAGCTAATCAACTCTTAGAAAAAGAAATTGCTAAAACAATTTTAATTATTGATAAGGAGAAAGAACTTGGTTTACATAGTTCTGGTTTAAATAGCGGTGTATTGCATGCAGGTATTTATTATCAACCGAATACTTTAAAAGCTAAAGTTTGTGTAGAAGGTTCCAGAAGGTTAAAGCAATGGGTAAAAGAAAGATCGTTGCCTTTAAAAGAATGCGGAAAAGTAATTGTTCCTCAAGACGAGAATCTTGATTCACAAATTGACTTACTTTATGAGAGAGGGCAAGCAAATGGAGCTACTGTCGAGATTTGGGATGAAAAGAAACTAAAAGATTTTTTACCTTTGTGCAGATCTGCATCTGGGAGGGCATTGTGGAGTCCAAAGACAGCAGTAGTTAAACCTAAAGCTGTTTTAACTAGATTAGAAAAAGAATTAAGAGAAAAAGGGGTTATTTTTAGATTCAATCAATCCGAATGGATGATAAATCCGTCTAAAAGAATAATAACTCTTGATAATAGTGAAAAAGTTTCCTATGCTCACCTTATTAATTGTGCAGGTCTGAGAGCAGATGAAGTGGCTTACAAATTTGATATTGGACTAAATTATAAACTCCTTCCATTTAAGGGCTTATATTGGCAAATCAAGAATAGTTCAAAGATAAAAATTAATACTAATTTATATCCAGTTCCTGATTTAAATGTACCATTTTTGGGAGTTCATTTTACCCCTTCAGCTGACGATGAATCTATTATAAATATAGGCCCAACAGCCACACCAGCGTTAGGACGTGAAAATTATTATGCGCTTGAAAAAATAGAACCTTTATCCGCTGCAAATAATTTACTATGCTTGTTGAATCAATATCTTATAAACGAGGGGGGATTCAGAAAATATGTACATCAACAATCTTTATTATTCTTAAAACCATTAATGCTAAAAGAAGCAAAAAAATTATTACCTTCAATTAAATCTTCTGACCTAATTTTCAGTAATAAAGTTGGTATTAGGCCCCAGCTTTTCAACAAAAAAACAAAAAAATTAGAAAATGATTTTTTATGTTTAAAAGGGCAAAATAGTACTCATGTAATGAATGCTATCTCACCAGCATTCACAGCAAGTTTTGCTTTGGCTGATTACATTATCGAAAATCATAGTAAAAACTTTTAGCTAGATATGAAAATAAAAGCATTACTTTTAGCAGCTGGACTAGGTACCAGATTAAGGCCTTTGACTTTGAAAACCCCAAAATGTTTAGTTGAGATTGATGGGACTCCTTTGCTTGGTATTTGGCTAGAGAAATTAAATAAAATTGGATGTCATGAAGTTCTAATAAATACCCATTATTTGAATGAAAAAGTCGAGAACTATCTTTCGAAAATATCTTTCAAGAATATGAAAATAAAAATATCATATGAAGAAAAGTTACTAGGCACGGCAGGAACTTTAATTAAAAATTCAACATTTTTTAATGATGGAATTGGATTGTTAATTCATGCAGATAATTTTACTAATGATAATTTAAGTAAATTTATAGAGTGTCACTTATCCAAACCTAAAGATTGCTTATTGACCATGCTCACATTTAAAACAGATAATCCAAAAAGTTGCGGAATAGTTAAAAAAGATAATATTGGAAGAATAATTAAATTTTATGAAAAATCTTCAAAATATCATGGTAACTGCGCTAATGGTGCATTATATGCGTTTAATAAAGATTTATTTAAATATTTAGCGAAAATGCCATTAATTCCTGTTGATTTCAGTAATGATGTTATTCCAAATCTAATGGGTAACATTTTTTCTTATCATACTAGTAATATATATTTAGATATAGGAAATTATGCTGCATATAGTAAGGCAAATGACATAGCAAGAAAAATAAAAAAAACATCAAACTTAGCCAATTATTAATCAAAAATGCAATATAAAAATAAAGAAGAATTTAACCTTTTTGTAAACAATTACTTTGCAAATTTAGGAAATTGTTTTACTGAAGAAAAAATCGCACAAGTTTTTGAACTTGCAAAAAATCTTAAGGAAGCATGGAAAAATGGTAATAGAATTTTCCTTTGCGGTAATGGTGGAAGTGCAGGGAATGCTATTCACATAGCAAATGATTTTATTTATGGAACGGGTGCCTGTGGAAGTGGACCAAAATTGCCAGGATTAAGAGTAACCGCATTACCGGCTAATCCAGCAATTCTGACTTGTTTAGGAAATGATACTGGCTTTGAAAATATTTTTGCCCATCAAATTGAAGTTCAGGCAGATAAAAACGACATTTTAATTGCATTGTCTGGAAGCGGTAATTCAATGAATATTGTTAACGCTCTAGAGATAGCTAATTTAAAAGGATTAAAAACATTTGCGATTCTCGCTTTTGATGGTGGTAAATGTATTAATATTGCAAAATATCCAATTCATTTTGCAACTAATGATATGCAAATTGCTGAAGATTCACAATTAATAATTGGACATTTATGTATGCAATGGCTTTCTTTAAATAAAAATTAATAAGAAAATGAAAATGCTTGATTTCATGAGTCCTCTGCATAAGAGTACTAAAAGAGATTATCTCCAAAGAGTAAATGATCCTGAATTCCCAAAACATAAAGCTGCTACACTAGCAAAAAAGTTTGATTTTGATTACTGGGATGGAGACAGAAGAATTTGTTATGGAGGCTATAACTATATTGAGGGTAGGTGGCAAAAAGTAGCTGAAGAAATTAATAAGGCTTATAATCTTCCTAAAAAACCCAAAATTTTAGATATTGGTTGTGGAAAAGGTTATTTGCTCTTTGATTTTCTAAAGGTAATTCCAGACGCACAAATTTTTGGAATAGATATATCTGACTATGCATTAAAGAATTCTAAACCGGAAATAAAAGATAAATTGGTTCTAGGCAATGCCAAAGATTTGCCATTTGAAAATAATTATTTTGATTTGGTAATTTCAATAAATACATTGCATTGTCTGGAAGCTGGTGATCTATATCTCGCGTTAAAAGAGATGGAAAGAGTAGGTAAAAATTTTAAGTATTTATGTGTGGAAAGTTATAGAAACGAAATTGAAAAAGCAAATCTATTGTATTGGCAAGTATCTTGTGAGGCATTTAATACGCCCGATGAATGGCTTTGGTGGTTTAAACAAACGGGATATCAAGGCGATTATTCTTTTATTTATTTTGAATAATGCAAAATAGACCAAAAAGCGTTAAAGCTGCAATTCTGGTTGAACAAAATAAACCTTTAATAATTGATAATATTGAACTTCCCGAAAAACTTTTCCCGGGTCAAGTCCTTGTCAAGATACTTACCAGTGGTATTTGTGGCTCTCAGTTAGGCGAGATTTCGGGAGCTAAAGGGAATGACCCATACCTACCACATTTAATGGGTCACGAAGGATGTGCAGAGGTCTTGGATATTGGAGAAGGGGTAACTAATTTAAAAATAGGAGATAAAGTAATTCTACATTGGAGAAAAGGTAAAGGGATTCAATCAATTCCCCCTAATTACCTTTGGAATGGTAAAAAACTCAATGCAGGCTGGGTAACGACTTTTAATACTCATTCAATAGTTAGTGAAAATAGATGCACAAAGATTGATCATACAATCGATAATGATTTGGCAGCATTATTTGGTTGTGCTATCACCACTGCTTTCGGTGTTGTTGAGAATAATGCAAAAATAAAAATGGGTGAATCCGTTGTGGTTTTTGGAGCTGGTGGTGTTGGTTTAAATATAATTCAAGCTTGTAGTTTACATTCCGCGTATCCGATCATAGCGGTTGATATTTTTGAAAATAGATTGGATCTGGCAAAAAAATTTGGAGCGACCCATGTTATTAATACAAAAAAAAGTGATTTTTTAGAGGAATTAAAAAAATTATCTCTTCATGGAAACCTGGATGTATTTATTGACAATACGGGAAATACAAAAATCATTGAGACAGGATATGAATCACTTTCTTCCTTTGGAAAATTAATACTTGTAGGTGTTCCCAGAAAAGGAAATAATATAAATATTTTTTCTTTACCTCTTCATTTTGGTAAGACTATTGTTGGTTCACATGGAGGTGAATGCAATCCATCAAAAGATATTCCAAGATTTATTAATATTTTTAATCATAAAATTGCTTTTTATAAAGAACTTATTACTCAGAGAACTAATATAAATAATATAAATGAAGCTTTAGATCTGATGAAGAAAGGTAGTACAGCAGGAAGAATAATTATTGATTTTTCATGAAAACACAAATAATCAGTCTTAAAGATTTTAATAAAAATAATGAATCAATTGTTTTAGCCTACGGGCATTTTACTACCATTCATGCAGGTCATATAAGGTACTTAAATTATGCTAAAAAATTAGGGAAGAAACTTATCATTTTTCTCTTGCCAGATGTTAATAAAGGTAGTAAAAAAAAATATGCTTTTTCGCAAATAGAAAGAGCTGAGGCTTTAAGTTTTCTGTCAATTGCAGACTATATCCTATTGATGGATAGTGAAGCATTTGTTGATGCGGTTGATTTAATAAAACCCGAGGTCGTTGTTTTAGGAAAAGAATATGAAAATACTGATGATAAAAATATAGTCAATGTTATCAACAAACAGAGATCTAATAAACTTAGAGTAGAGTTTCATGCTGGCGAAATACATTATGCAAGCACAGATTTATTAATAAGTTCTGAAAGTGAGTTAACTAAACAAAGAAAAAAATTACTTTTAGAAAAATGTAGCAAAGAAAATATTTTTTTAGAAAGTATTTTAAAGTCAATAAATAAATGGGATAATACTCACCTTCTGGTTATTGGAGATACTATCGTTGACCAATATGCTGCATGCGAACCTATAGGATTGAGTGCTGAAGCTCCTGTTGTAGTGGTAAAAGAATTACAAAAAAAAGATTTCATTGGAGGTGCTGCAATAGTAGCAAGTCATATAAAAGCTTTGGGGGCTAAATGTACTTTTTTGTCTGTTACTGGAGATGATTACTTATCAGATTTTGTTTATAAAAAGCTTAACAGTAGCGGAATAAATACAGTTTTAATTAAAGATAAATCAAGGCCTACAACCTTTAAAAAAAGATATGTAGTTGAGAATCAAAAGTTATTTAGAGTTAGTAAATTAGAAGATCATAATCTTCATAAAGAAAAAGAAGATTTATTAATTTTAAAGTTAAGGGAATTAGCTAAAAATGTAAAAGGGATTGTTGTTTCTGATTTCGTTTACGGAGTGATTACTGATAATGTTTTAAAAGAAATTAATTTATTAGCAAAAAAATATTCATTAATGATATTTGGGGATTTGCAATGTAGCAGTCAGGTAGGAGATATATCAATCTTTAAAAACTTCACATTGTTATGTCCTAATGAAAAAGAAACAAGAACCGCATTGAAAGATAATGTATCTGGTTTGGAAAAGTTATCTCAAAAACTAATTAAATTAACTAACACCGAAAAACTTATCATGAAATTAGGAGCAGATGGATTTATTTCTTATGAATCAAAAAATAATAAGATTAGAAATTACTCTTTGCCAGCTTTATCAGTTAATCCTGTTGATGTAGCAGGCGCTGGGGATTCACTTTTGGCAGTGATGTCGATTGGACTATCTAGTAAGCAAACGATGTTCTGTTCTTCTGTGATAGCATCATGTATGGCCTCACTCGCAGTGGATACTATGGGTAACTTGCCAATAACCAAAAAACAATTGATTTCTAAAATTATCAATGTCTTCGAGTCTTAAAAAAGAAAAATTTCTGGTCATAGGAAGTAACAGCTTTAGTGGTTCACATTTTGTAAATTACTTATTAAATAATGCTTATAGAGTTTGGGGAATAAGTAGATCAATGCAACCAAATAAAGTTTTTTTACCGTATTTTTGGAAAAATCAAAATGGTACTGTTTTAAAGGAAAAATGCGAAAATTTTATATTTAACTCTCTAGATTTAAATAAAGATAATAATTCAATCATCAACTTGATTGATGAGATTGAACCAGAATATATTGTTAATTTTGCGGCTCAAGGGATGGTCGCTGAAAGTTGGGATAATCCCGTTCATTGGTACAAAACAAATATCATTTCTCAAGTTTCTTTACATGATCAATTAAGAAAGAGAAATTATATAAAAAAGTATGTACATGTTACAACGCCTGAAGTTTATGGGAGTACTGATCAAGGATGGATAAAGGAATCTTTTCAATTTTCTCCTAGTACTCCTTATGCAGTAAGTAGAGCATCTTGTGATTTACATTTAATGAGTTTTTATCAGGCATATAATTTTCCAGTTGTTTTTACAAGAGCTGCAAATGTGTATGGTCCTGGTCAGCAACTTTACAGGATTATACCAAGAACTTGTTTAAGCGCTCTTACTGGGAAAAAGATGAATCTACATGGAGGAGGTGTTTCTGAAAGATCATTTATTCACATTCATGATGTGGTAGAAGCAACTATGAATTTGGCACTTTATGCCGACCCAGGTACCTCATGGCATATTTCAACCAAGGAGGCCATAAGCATCAAAAATTTAGTTATGAAAATCTGTCAAAAAATTAATATCGAATTTGATGAAATTGTTAATGTCAATAAGGAAAGATTAGGGAAAGACTTAAATTATCTTCTAGACAGCAGCAATATTAGAGATTCTTTTAATTGGAGCGAAAAGTATTCCTTGGATGATGGACTTGATTTGACTTTGGAATGGATTAAATCTAATCTTAAAAAATTAAAAGATTTGCCATGGGAGTACTCACATAAATCATGAAAATTCTTATAACTGGTGGTTGCGGATATAAAGGTTCAGTACTTATTCCCGCTTTATTAGAACAGGGTCATGAGGTTACATCCATTGATACACAATGGTTTGGTAACTTTTTACTAGATCATGATAATCTTGAAAATATTAAGTTAGATATTAGGAATACGGATCTTATACCTGTTAAAGGAAAAGATGTAATTATTCATTTAGCTAATATTGCTAATGATCCTGCGGTAGAGCTCAATCCCACATTAAGCTGGGAAGTTAATGTTTTAGCGGGACAACAGCTAATTGATAAAGCAATGAGGGAGAATGTTTCTCATTTTATGTTCGCAAGTTCTGGAAGTGTATATGGAGTCAAGGATGAGCCAAAAGTTACTGAAGATTTAGAGTTATTACCTATTTCTGTTTATAACAAAACAAAAATGATAGCTGAAAGAGTTTTTCTCTCGTACAAAGATAAAATGCAAGTTCACTGTATTAGCCCAGCCACAGTTTGCGGAATTTCTCCAAGAATGAGATTAGATGTAAGTGTCAATATGTTTACTTATCAAGCATTGAAGAACGGTGTGATGACAGTTTTTGGAGGAAATCAAACGAGGCCTAACATACATGTAAAAGATATTGCAAATGTTTATAAACACTTTATCAATAATCCAAATATTCCTTCTGGATGCTACAACGCGGGTTTCGAAAATATAAGTATAAAAGAAATTGCAGAAATGGTTTCGGAGATAATTCCATCTGAAATCAAGATTACTGAATCGAATGATCCCAGATCTTATAGACAAGACTCATCAAAACTTTTAGATACTGGTTTTAAACCTAAATTTAAAGTAATTGATGCTATTAAAGATATTGAAAAAGCATTTCGAGAGGATAAGTTACCTGATGGCGATAATTGTTATACAGTAAAATGGATGAAAAAGATAAATCTTGATTAATAAAAATAACTTTAATGGTGGATAAAAAAATTGGTTCAATGAAAAAAACATTTTCTCAAGATCTTTTATCTCAGACTTATTACATTTTGATGAAGATTAGAATGGTTGAAGAGAGAATAGCCAGTGAATATCCAAAAAATGAAATAAGATGCCCTACTCATTTATCAATTGGTCAGGAAGGAATTCCTGCTGCTTTATTTACTCTATTTACTGAGGATGATTTTGCTGTAAGTACTCATAGAGGTCATGCTCATTATCTCTCAAAAGGTGGCGATCTAAAAAGAATGATTGCTGAAATCTATGGTAAAGAAACTGGTTGCGCAGGTGGGAAAGGTGGTTCTATGCATCTCATAGATAAAAAAAAGGGATTTATGGGTACTTCAGCGATAGTTGGCAATAGTATACCAATGGGAGTTGGTCTCGCTTTGGCTATTAAATTGCAAAAAAAGAAGAATTTTTCTTGTATTTTTATTGGAGATGGTGCAATTGAAGAAGGTGTATTTTACGAATCACTTAATTTTGCAGTATTGAAAAAATTACCAGTTATTTTTATTTGTGAAAATAATTTATATAGTGTTTATAGTCCATTAAGTGTAAGACAACCCAGAGGAAGATCAATACACTCATTAGCCAAGGCAATTGGAGCAAAAACTGCCCATGGAGATGGAAATGATGTTCTGAAATCTAGAAAAGTTCTAGAAGAAATAGTGAACGATATTAGAGGTGGTACTTGTCCCACTTGGTTTGTTGAATTTGATACTTATAGATGGAGGGAACATTGTGGTTATCAGTTTGATAATAATATTGGTTATAGGTCTGAAGAAGAATTTCAGTCTTGGAAAAAGAGGGATCCCATAGAATTATTTAAAAAAGAAATTGATGGAAAAGTAAATTTTAAGGAAATTGAAGAATCTATTAAAGAAGAGGTTGATGAAGCTTTTGAAAAAGCGAAATCTGACTCTTTCCCTTCTCCTGATAAAGCATTTAATTCGATATATGCAAAATAAAAAATTCTGAAATGTCAAAGATTACTTTTGCAAGTGCTATAAATAATGCCCTTGAGATCGCAATGTCGATTGATGAAAAGGTTATTTGTTATGGACTTGGAGCTACCGATCCGAAGGGAATCTTTGGGACCACTATTGGACTTGAGTCTAAATTTGGGAACGAAAGAGTATTTGATATGCCTACCTCTGAGAATGCAATGACGGGAGTTGGTATAGGAGCTTCAATTGCAGGTTTTAAATCTGTGATGACTCATCAAAGATTAGATTTTTTTCTTTTGGCAATGGATCAATTAGTAAATAGTGCTGCAAAGATGCATTACATGTTTGATGGACAATTAAATGTGCCTTTGACTATTAGATTAATTATTGGAAGAGGATGGGGGCAAGGCCCAACGCACTCACAAAATTTGCAATCATGGTTTGCTCACATCCCTGGACTAAAAGTTGTCATGCCTAGCTCTGCTGATGATGCAAAGGGACTCTTACTCAGTTCTATTTTTGATCCTAATCCTGTTATTTTCCTTGAACATCGTTGGCTCCATAACTCTATAAGCGATGTTCCTGAAGGGGATTTTAGAATACCACTAGGCACCTCAAAGAAATTAAAAGATGGCAAAGACTTTACTATAATTTCAATGTCCTATTTAACTATTGAAGCTTTGATAGCATCAGAATATTTGAAAAGTCTTGGAATAGAAGTTGATTTAATTGATTTAAGAACTATTAAACCTCTTGATTTAAATTCTATTGTTGAATCATTAACTAAAACCGGAAGAATATTAGTCTTAGATACAGGCGTTTCTACTTGCTCTGTCGCCTCAGATATTATCTCAAAGTTATCAACAGAATATTTTTCTTTGTTTAAGGAATCCCCAGTCGTTTTAACTATGCCTGAAGTCCCAGAACCAACAAGTTATGCCATGACAAAAGGTTTCTATATAAGAGCCGCCGACATAGCTAATCAAGTTTTAATAAAAATGAATTTATTAAATGCAAATCCATATGAAGATTTAAAAGAGCCTGTGCCTCATGATATTCCTGGCGAGTGGTTTAAAGGACCTTTCTGATTTTAAAAGATTTTTAAAATTGAAATTATGAAAGTATTAACTAAAATAATTTTTTTTATTAAAATTTACATAAAAAAAATACTTTATATTGATTCTGATCTAACTAAGGATATTTTTTTCATTTTAAATAAATTAAATCTTAAAAAATTAACAATAGTTGATGTTGGCGCCTATAAAGGTTTATGGACCAGTAGATATCTCAAAAAATTCCCTAATTTAGACGCTTATTTGATTGAGCCTCATCAAGAATCATTTCTAAATTTGCAAAAAAAATTCAGCCGACTTCCCAATGTGAAATTATTTAAAGTTGGAATTTCTAATATAAATGGCATAAAAAATGTAAATGTAAATAGTAAAGCTTACACAAATTCATTGCTTGACCTTGATCCTGAAGCTCCAAAATCTTGGAGGAAAAATAAGTTTGAACATTTGTATCAAGAAAAAGTCCAGACTATGACTCTACAGGATTTTGTAAATAAAAATAAAATTAAAAGAATAAATATTTTAAAGTTAGATGTTCAAGGATATGAATCTAGAGTCCTTAGAGGGGCTGAGAATCTTTTAAAAGAATTTTTAATCGATATTTTAGTCCTAGAAGTTATTGTGGCACCGACATATAAAGATCAAAGCAAAATTAACGAAATATTTGAAATATTTGAGAATAATAATTATAAGTTATATGGTATTTACGATATTGAGAAAAATTCTAAGAGGGAAAAGATTCAACAATTTGATGTTATTTTTTATAATCCAGAGTTGAATTTGTAAGTTACTATTAATTAATATTTCAAAGTTTAAATTTGTCAAAAAAAATTTTAGCTGGAATAGTGGTTTTTAATCCGGAGAAAAACCTTATTAAGTTAGTTGATTCATTAATTCAGCAAAAAGTTGAAGTATTTCTATACATTAATAAAGGTAATACTGTTTCTGAATTAATTTTAAAAACAAGAAAAGTTCTCTATTTTAAATCTAAAACTAATAATGGGATTTCAAAGGCTATCAATAGTATCATAAATGAATTTAATAAACTGAATTATGATTATCTCTTTGCTTTTGATCAAGATTCAATGATAGATAATAACTATGTACAAATCATGATTAATAATTTTGAAAACGCATTAAATATCCATAAAAATGCTGTTTGTTTTTCACCTAAAATGATTGATATGAAGTTTGAGAATGAAAAGCAAATAAATCATAATATTGATAATAATAAAATAATGAAATATGAAGAAGTAAATTACTCCATTACTTCTGGTTCACTTTTTATACAAAATAGTTTTTTAAAAGTTGGCAAAATGAATGAGAAACTATTTATTGACTTGGTTGATATGGATTGGTGTGAGAGAGCGAAAATAAATGATTGTAAGATATTTAGATCAAATAATGTTTTTCTAAAGCATAGAATTGGGAGCAGGTATATTAAGATTTTTGGAATAAAAAAAAGCTATCATCAGATAGATTTTAGGGTTTATTATATTATTAGGAATAGTATTTATCTAATTTTATTTGGTCAAAATAGGATTATTTGGAAAATAAAGAGATCCTTAAAAGTTATTATTCAATTATTTGTTTATCCCTTCTTAAGCTTAAGAAAAAAAGATACGATATTAATAATCATTTATGCGATTAAAGACGCATTGATAAAGAAAATGGGAAAAATGAAATATATTAATCATTGAAATAAATATTGGATTTATTTATTGACTCCTCATAATAAAAAGTATAAATTAGATATTATCTTTAAGTAATTTTTGAAAGTTAAAAATATATATTTAATAGCTTCAATCGTTTTTGCATCATTTTTGCGCTTTATTATTATTCCGATTGAAGATTATCCTGACGTCAAGAATCTATATTGGAATATTTTAGAATATGAAAATTGGTTAGGTTCAATTGCAAGACTTTTTAAGCTTGATCAATTATTTACTGATACATGTTCTTATTCAGCCCCCTCATCTTTAGTTAATAATTATATTACTGGAGGTGGTTTTTATACATGTACTTCTTTTCCTATTTCAATTAGTTATGTAGCTGCTTTTTTAATACTTTTGTCTTTAATCATAGGATTTTTTTTAATATTTAATAAATTAATTTATGCATTAAAAGAGAATCAAAGAATTATTTTAAAGAAAACATTAATACTGACTTTATTACTTCCTTCAACAAATTATTTCTTATTGATGCTACATACTGATAATTTATACAATTTTTTGATTTTACCTTTTATGATGTTATGCTTTTACTTTTCTTACAAGCAAACATATTTTAAA
>MDSZ01226697.1_pt1 | contig 13831 bp, 13 predicted proteins | sample 811201 | NCBI WGS metagenome assembly MDSZ01 (sample SAMN05326647, study PRJNA326480) | marine metagenome | isolation source: seawater | place: Indian Ocean: North | collected 2010
ATAATATCAAATATTTCTTTAAAAAATCTTATTATCCAGAAATAAAAGAATTAATACAATTAATTAACAGTATACATAAATATAAACCCGATTTAATTTTAGCTATCGGGGGAGGATCAGTTATTGATTATGCAAAAATTGCTAATATTGAAAATATTGAAAAAAATACAATTTTTAAAATTACTAAAAGTAATCATTTAACTGATAAAAAATATGCAAAGTTATTCACAATTCCTACCACAGCTGGATCTGGGGCAGAAGTTACCTCTAATGCGGTAATTTATATTAATAAAATTAAATATTCACTTGAAGGTGAAAATCTAATACCTAATTATTTTTCATTAATTCCTCAGATTTTAGTCAAAAATAAAAATAAACTAAAATCTTCAGCTGGATTTGATGCAATATCTCAGGCCGTAGAGTCTATTATTTCTGTTAGATCAACTAGTGATAGTCTAAAATTTGCATACAAATCTCTAGATTTATCATTGTCAAATTATATTGATTTTTTAAAAAAACCATCGATTTCAAACTCTAATAATATGGCTCTAGCAGCGATGTATTCGGGCAAGGCAATTAGTATATCTAAAACTACTGCACCACATGCAGTTTCTTATCCATTTACATCATTATATGGGATTAGTCATGGTCATGCTGTCTCTTTAACATTAGAAAAATTTTTAAAATTCAACTATGAGAATATTGATAAATCAATATCAAAATTTAGTTTAAAAAATCGATACAATAAACTTTTTAAGATATTCAAAGTGAAAAATATCTATGATTTACAATATAAAATAATGAAAATTAAAAAAGATGCAAAATTAAATGATAATTTTACTCAATTAAATATTAATATAGATACTGGCATAAATAAAATACTTGATGGAATAAATATTGAAAGACTTAAAAATAACCCAATAAAACTAACTAGAAAAGATATTGGTTTTATTTTAAAACAAAAAAAATAAATATTACCAATTTTTAGGATTTAACAGATTTTCATCATTCACTTTAAATTTTTTTGGAATATTTATTCCTTTTTTACAAACATTTATTAAATTTTTGTTCAATTGATCTTTATTGTTTACTCCAACTATAATCTTATCAATTTGATTGAAATTTTTAATATACCTTATGCAAGCCTCTTCTTTGGAGATATTTTTAATCTTTGTCCAATTATCAAAATTTTCAAAATTTTTTTTCCATTTTTTAAATTTCCTGTTTATTTTAGACTTATCTTTTAAAAGCAAGCCCTTTAAAAATACCGACCTAGCAAAAATTTGTATTCTCCTTTTTTTTAAATAATCTAACCAATGAGAGTTCGAAATTCGATGGTCAAAGATATTTATAGGTAATTGTACTATTTTGAAATTAAATTTTTTAAGATGCAAATTTAATTCCTCTTTATCATATATCGATAGACCTACTTTTTTTACTATTTTCTTTTTAATTAAATAATCAAAAGCTTTAAAAATTTTTTTTGATTTTTTTTTATCTTTCAGTTCATTAGTATCATGTAACAATAAACCATATAAAGATTTTATTTTAAGGTTTTTACAAGACGTTTTAACTTTTTCAATAATCCATTTATCAATTTTTTTAACTCTTTTTGGAACTCTATGAATCTTTGAAATTATCTTAAAATTTTTAATATTGCTTTCACCAATTTTTTTTTCTGCAGATTTATAACTAATTGCTGTATCTAAATATTTTATTTTATTTTTTTTTGCATGTAATAAAATTTTTTTAATATTATCTATTCTCAGAGATTTTTTTTTATTTAATCCATAATTGAAACCAAAATTAGCAGTTCCTATACATAGTTTTTGTTCTTTTTTAATTGAATACATTAAAAATTAAGAAATGGAGTATCCACCATCCACAATTATATTTTGACCTACAATATAATTAGATAAACTAGAAGCTAGAAAAATTACTACATTTGCTACATCCTCCTCTTTACCCATTCTCTTTAAAGGAGTTTTTTCTAAATATCTTTTTATAAATTTTTTTGGTTGATGTCTAAAAATACCCCCTGGTGAAACTGAATTCACTCTTATTTGTGGGGCCAGTGCTGTAGATAACATTTTTGAGTAATGCATTAAACCAGCTTTTGAGACACCATATGCAAGTGGTGTTTTCATATTAGTTTGATTGTATAATCTATAATCGTATGCCAAATATGAATATATTGAGCAAATATTTATTATTGAAGCAGATTTTGATTTTTTTAATTTACTAATTAAGGAATTAGTAAAAAGAATCGTATTACTTAAATTTAACTCTTCGTATTTTTGATTATATTCATATTTTTCGAAAGGTTTTTTATCAATGCCACTAGCTGCTACGTATCCGGCATTATTGACTAGGACATCTAACTTTGTAACTTTTTTATCTAAGAGTTTGACAAAATTACTGATTTCATTTTTTGAACTTAAATCTAATTTATAAAATGAATGTAATTTTGAATTTTTTTTATCATTTTTTATATCAGTTCCAATTACTTTGGCACCTAATTTAGTAAAAGATTTGCATATAGATTTACCTATATAACCATTACAACCAGATACTAGGACTATTTTATTTTTTAGATTAAACATTTTTAACATTCTTTTGATTTAAAAACTTTTCTTTTATACCATAATCTAGCCAATTTTCATGAATTGGAAAAATTTTTACTTTCTTATGTTTTTGTATTAATAGATTTATTAAGTCTGTCATGTGTAGAAATCTCTTCTTTTTAAAAAATTTTTTTATTGCTGGATTAATTACATATATACCTGAATTAATAAAAGTTTTAATTTCTTTTTTTTCTTCAATTTTTCTAACATTATTATTTTTAAGTATTATGTTGCCATAATGGTTTTTTTCTAAGTTACTTATCGCTCCTATAGTTATAAATGAGTTTAATTTTTTATGATAATCTAACATTTCACGATAATTTATATCTGAGATAACATCGGCATTTACCAGAATAATTGGTTTATTAATTTTTTTTAAATAATATATTGATCCAGCTGTCCCCAAGGGTTTTTTTTCTTCAACATATTTTATATTCACGCCCAGCTCTTCACCATTTCTTAAATATGATTTTATTTTGTTTCCCAAATAATTAATTGATATTATAAAATTTGTAATACCTTGTTTTTTTGCTATTAAAATTATTCTTTCAATTATAGGTTTTTTATTTACTAACAATAATGGCTTTGGCACTTTGTATGTATAGGGTCTCAATCTTTTACCTATTCCCCCCGCCATAATAAACATTATATTATCGATTTTAGGTTTCTCATTCTCATAATCAATATGATATATGCTGATTATCTTTTTTTTATTATCAATTATTGGGGTAAATTGAATTTTTTTTTTTTCTAAAATATTTACAATTTTATGATCATAAATATCTGCCTTAATTGAAATCGATCTTTTATTATATATCTCTGCGATTTTATCTTTTAAGGTAAAATTATTTAGCAAACCTCTTCTTATATCTCCATCAGTCAAAGTTCCTTTAAATCTTTTTTTTTTATCAACAACAATGCAAAATTGCTTTTTCAATTTACCGAGTTTTACTATCGAATTTCTAATTGTTTCTCCTGAAAAAATTATGTGGTCTTTAAAATTTTTAATTCTCATTTAAGCTTCTGCCTAGTTTATCAATAACATCTACATCCCATCTGGGTAAATTAAATTTATTATTTATCATTTCTTCTCTTGCTTTTTTTAAACCATCGCCAACAAAATTTAGTAAATTTGCAGTATTTACAGCATCAATTTTTTTGTTTTTAAGTCCCTCTGATAGATGTTTTGAATTTCCACAACCTCCCGAGATTATCAATGATTTATCTAAATTCTTTGGAACATATTTAAGTATATCAAAATCTAAACCGTTTCCAGTACCATCTCTATCTATTGAATTAAGTAAAAATTCTCCAACAGGAAATTTGGTTAGGCTAATTAAATAACTTCTTGCAGATAATTTTAATTTATTACTTCCATTTTGATTAAAAATTTCAAATTTATTTGAAACTTTTTTAAAATCTATACTTGCAATTATAGATTGTGCTCCATACGTTTCTGAAATTTTTTTTATTAAGTCAAATCTTAAATTTGAATTTATTACAACTTTATCTGCGCCTTTAGATAAAATTTTTTTTACTAGATCAAAATTGTTAATGCCACCACCGACAGAAATTGGCATAAAACAAAATTTAGTTATCAAATTTACATTCTTTAAGAATTTATCTAAATCTTTTTTTTTTCTTGAGATATCTAAAATAATAAGCTCATCTATATAATATGAAATTTTTTTAAATTCATAGTTTTTTTCTAGCCAAGTAACATCGCCTACTTTTTGAAGGTTGAAATTTCTGCTTTGCACAAAAAAACCATCACAATAAAGAAGGGTAAAGATAATTCTTTTTTTTAACATCAGTTTTCTAAAAAGTTTTTAAGTAACAGCAATCCATTAGACTGACTTTTTTCAGGGTGAAATTGTGTGCCATAAATATTTTCATATACAAAACCTGATAAAAAATTAGTGCCATAATTGCTTATTACTGGATAAATTTTTTTATCAAAATTTTTTATTCTAAAACTATGATCAAAATAAAAATCTGAGTTATCTTTTATATTCTTAAAAAAATTATTTTTCCCTTCGATACTCACTTGATTAAATCCTACATGTGGAATTTTTTTATTTTTAATTTCTTTATTTGAAAATTTTTCAACCTTTCCATTTACAATGTTTAATCCTTTGGTAAATCCTTCCTCAGTACTTGATGAAAATAACAGTTGCATGCCAAGACATATACCAAGTATTTTAACATTTTTATTTTTAGATAATTCAATCAAAGAATCATATAATCTTAGATTTTTTAAGTTTTTTATTGCTGACTTAAATGAACCAACTCCGGGTAAAATAATATGAGAAAAATTTTTCAAATTTTCAGAATTATTTATTAATTTATTATAGACACCTAAATAATTAAGAGAGGTTTCCACAGATTTTAAATTACCCATACCATAATTGATTATTGCAACTTTGATCTTTTTCATTCTACTATAAATTTTGGATACCATTTTCCTTTTTTCTTTTTAAAAATTTTTTTATTAGCCCATTTGTCTAATACTTTATCGAACTCATTCATATCCATTTCAAAATATTCTAAATATTGGTCAATGAATTCCTCTGGATAATGATCATCATATAAATTGACTAAATTTTTACCTTGATCTCTTGTCATTGCTCCTCTTCTAATCTCGATACCCGCGTCTTGAGTTGCTCTTCCAAAACCAAACTTTAGGTACATCAAGTAAGTGTGTAATGCGAAAAGAGACTGATCATTTTGTGCAAAATTCGTAAATGTTCCCGAACTATTTGCTTCATGTTCTTCTAAATCAAATTTATTTTTAGCAGTTAAATAGTTCCTATACGAATCCCATGGCTCAAAATAACCCCAATGAGTTAATCCAATTTTCTTTTTTTTAAGTTCTTTCATTGGGAATTCAAACCAATATAATTGATTTTTCTTAAGCTTACTTTTTTTGATAATTTGCTGGTAACCACTAGTGATTAAATTTTCAATCATATAATTTGTATCAAATAATGGAACATTCTTATTTTTAGTTGATCCTCCATATTCTATTTCTCCATTTTCACCGTAAAATATCAAATTAATCTTGTGTTGATGGGCAATTCTAATTACTGTCGAAAATATAGATATCAACCAACCATAATAAGGAGAGCCTTTTAATATAAAGCCTAACTTATTTAATTTTCGCATAGCTTCAAAATTTGCAGTGACATGAACATGATCATAATTTTTTTTAAGAAAATTGATCAGATTTTTTTTTCCAATATTTAGCTCTAATGGTGGTCTTGAAGTCACTGTAAGGGGATTTAAACCAAGTTCATCTCTCAATTTTGATGCAACATATGAACCGTCTTTACCACCACTAACTGGAACAATACAATCATATTCACTAGATGATTTATATTTTTTTATAATTTGCTTTAATTCTTTTTTTCTTTTTTTCCAATCTATTTTTTTTTTTTCAAGCATCCATTGGCAAGCATTACACCAACCATTTTTATCAAAAGTAATTCTTGGTCTTAAAGAATTATTCAGACAGTTTTTACACCAAAAAAGATAATTTTTTTTATTTAATGTCATAAAATATCTTCTTTTTTATATTTTGTTTTAGTATTTTCTGTTCAATAATTTTTTTTATTTTTATAGAGGTATTTTTTTTAAACAAAGGATTTTTAACATTTTTAATTTTTTTTAAAAAACTTTTTGAAAAAACTTTTTTAATTGACTTATAAATACTCTCATATGAACCATTAGAGTTGACTATATTTTTTGAAAATATTCTACCGTCTTGCCTAGAACCAATATTTATAGTTGGTACCTTTAAAGATGGTGATTCTAGTATTCCACTGGATGAATTTCCTATAATTACATTACTTATTTTCATTAATGATAAATAATTTTTGGCACCTAATGATTTAAAAAAATGTGCATTTTTATATTTTTTACAAAAAGTTTTTATTTTATAGTTAATTAAATCAGATCTTAAATCTGAATTACTCATTGTAAAAATAAATGAGGTTTTTTTTAAATTTTTAAGTGCACCAAGTAAATTATCGAGAAGCTTATTGATTGAAATATTTTCTTCAATAAAAGAATTGATTGTTATTAAAAAGATTTTATTTTCAAATTTTAATTTTAAATTTTTTTCAAGATCTTGTTTTCTTATAAAGGTCAATTTAGATATATTCTCTGCACCCAGAGAACCTACATTAAATACATTTCTTGGATTTTCACCAAGTTGAACAACTCTTTTTTTATAAATTTTATGAGAAACAAAATGATAATGTGAAAGTTTTGTGATTGAATGACGTACCATATCATCATATGAACCATGTGTTTTTTCTCCACCATGTATATGAACAATTGGGATTTGATTAAGAAATGCTGCAATCCCTGCTGATAATATTTCATATCTATCACCTAATATAATTAATATTTTTGGTTTTTCAGAATTTAAATGATTGCCAATTTTATTTAAACCAATGCTTACAGTTCGAATCAGGTTTCTTTGGTTTGATTTACCTATACGAATATCAATTTTTTTTGAAATACTCTTAAAATCTTTAATTATATTCTTAGAAGTATAGCCATATTGTTTTGATAAATGTTGGCCTGTAATTATTAAATTCAAATCTATATTTTTTGATTTCACAAGACATTTAATTAGATTATGCAAAAGATCATAATCTGCTCTGCAAGATGTTAAAATACATATTTTTTTTTTAATCATAATTGGATAAGCTCATCTATCTTATAATTTTTTTTTGATTTTTTTCCCAAAACTTTTCTTATATTCATGGGACTGATACCATAACCAGGTCTCTTAAAAGCTAAATTTTTTAAGGAAAATTTTTCTCCTTTATATATATCGATTCCTGCAACTATTGATTTTCTTATTATATCTTTATTTTTTTTTTCACTTTTTGTAACTTTTTTTTCTTCTTTGCCTAGTGCAACTTCTATTTCCCTAATATTTTTAATCATAATTGCCAACTCATTTGGTTCTAAACTAGATTTATGATCAGGCCCTTTAAATTTTCTATTTAACGTAAAATGTTTTTCAATTATAGTAGCTCCCATCGCCACTGCACCTATGGGTGCAATTAAACTTAATGAATGATCAGAAAAACCAATATCACAATTAAATTTTTTTTTTATAGTCTTCAATGAATTTAAATTTATATCTTCAGTAGGAGTTGGATAAGCTGAATTACAATGCAAAACTGTTATTTTCTTTTTATTTCCCAAAATTTTTAGAGCATTGGCAATATCTTTAATTGTCGACGCTCCTGTTGATAAAAGAATTTTCTTATTTTTTTTTTTTATAAATTCTAAAAATGGTAGGTTTGTAATTTCACCAGAAGGTATCTTTATATAATTAATGCCTTTATTAATCAAAAACTGTAAATTTTCTTCATCAAAAGCTGTACAAAGAAATTTGATCTTTTTTTTTCTACAGTATTTAATGAGCTCAATTTGATTTGCTTTCGAAAGCTCTAATCTTTTGAGCATAGATGCTTGTGTCTGTTTTTTGCTAGAATTATTTTTTTGATATTCTGCTTTAGGTGCATTTTTGGTCGTAAGCTTTTTATGATTAAATGATTGAAATTTTACATAATCTGCATTAGCTTTTTTTGCAGCATCAACTAGTTTTTTTGCTAATTTTAAGCTTCCATTGTGATTTACACCTGCTTCTGCAATAATTAATATCTTCATTATAAATTTTTTATATTAATTTTTTTTTTTGATGACCAACTATCAACTCTTAACATTTTTTTGTCACCAGCAAGAAAATAAATTTTTCGTTTTTTAATAAAAAATGTATTGGCTTGAAGGTGATTTTTTCTATTAATAATTGATATTTTTTTTATATATATCAGATTGTTTTTAAATTTTAACCTTGCGAAAGGTCCTGGTTTTACTAATCCCCTAACAAAATTTTGAATTTTTAAAGCTGAAAGATTTTTGTCAATAATTTCATCTCCATTTTTTCTTTTTGGAAAATACGAAAATTGTTTGGAAATTTTACTTTGTGGAATTGATTTGTATTTGTTGGCTTGAATTTCTTTTACGCTCTTATAAAGCAACTTTGGGCATTCTACATAACATTTTTTTAATAATGAATGAAAATTATCTTTTTTACTAATCGTAAATATTTTTTGATTTATAATATTTCCTTTATCTATTTTATTATTTATAAAATGAGTTGTAATTCCAAAATCTTTTTCTCCATTAATTAAAACCCAATTTAAAATACTTCTTCCTCTATAAAAAGGTAATTTTCCAGCATGACAATTAATAATTTTTTTTTTTACTGAATCTATAATTTCATTCTTAAAAATTTGATTATATGACATTGAGCAAAGAAGATCTATTTTGTTTTTTTTTATATATTCAATAAACTTACTACTATTTACATTTTTTATTTTTAAAAATTTGATTTTGTTTTTTTCAGCAATTTCTCTTAATTTTTTATCATTAGTTTTCAATCGTCCACAAACAAAGGATACTTTTATTGTTTTATCTAAAATTAATAGTTTTAGAGCTTTATGTGCCCAAATATCATCACCAAAAAATCCAATATTAAATAAATTATTCATGAATTTCTGGGCTACTAGGAAGATTTATCAATCCTTTCTCCAATATAATTGAATTAGTTAAATCATCCTTTGGAAATTTAGATAAATGTTTAATTTTATGCATTAATTTCCAAACAGGTCTTACACCAATATTTTTGTTATTTAATTCATTAACAATATTATCTCTTAATTTTAAATTAGAATTAAATATAAAAATTGTATTCAGCCAATAATTACTTTTTGTCTTCTCAATTTCATATAATAATTTGAGATATTTATTTTCTTTAAAAACTTTTTTATATTTATTATTAATTTTTTTTTTTAAACTTAAGATCTTATTAATTTTCTTCATTTGCGAAATGCCTAATGAAGCATTAATTCCAGGTAAACGATAATTATAACCTAAATCATCATAATCATAGTTCCATGATTTATTATTCTTTCTACTGATTCTGGTTAAACTAGATGCTTTTTCAAAAATTTTTTTATCTTTAATTAACAATGCACCTCCACCACCAGTGGTAATTATTTTATTTCCATTGAAACTTAAAATACCAACATCACCAAATGTACCTAGATGTTTATTATTGTAAAATGTACCTAAGGCTTCACTTGCGTCTTCAATTATTTTTAAATTGTAAAATTTTGATAGTTTTATTAGTTTATCAATCTGGCAAGGATTACCAAATATATGAGTTGGAATTATTGCGCTAATAATTTTTTTTGTTTTTTTATTTAAAAGTTTGCCATTTTTTTTAATTGAAATTTTTTTCAAATAATTATTCAACTTATCAACATCAATACCTAGAGTTTTTTCCTCAATATCGACAAAGTGTGGAATGGCATCACAATATAAAGTGGCGTTACTACTAGCTATATAATTTAAATTTGGAATTAAGACTTCTTCATTTTTTTTTACTCCACAAGCATTTAATGCAACCTGTAAAGCACAAGTGCCGTTAATTGTAGCAATTACATAGTTAGCTTTAGTAAAATGTTTTATTTTTTTTTCAAATAAATTTGTGTAATTGCTTACAGTCGAAATATAGCTTGATTTTAAACATTTACTAACATTGTCTAAATCATCTTTTTTTAGATATGGAGAATGTAAAACTAATTTTTTTGAGCTTGAAATTTTTTTTATGCAATTTGATATGTTGTTTGCTATTTTTTTATAGATCATTTTTTTATTTTTCTAAAAATTTTTCAACAATTTTAAAATCTAATTTATCATCTATATCAATTGACCTGTCGTATGGCATTTCAAAAAAAATTGTTTTGTTATTTATTAATTTATTTGAATACAAAATATTTTTTCTTCTCCAGATATAAATTGAAGCATTTAGATCATATACTTTTGGTGTGTCTTGTCTTCTAACGATTCTTTTTTTTACATCACAAACTAAACTTAATTTATTTTTTTTAAACATTACTTGATTAAAATAAGGGTTTTTTCTCGAAATATTTCCAGACACTAAGTTCGAAGATTTACTTTTTAAGAAAATGTTTAGTGCTTTATTTACATCATTTTTTGTTCTTAAAGGAGAAGTAACGTCTAAATCTACAACAGCATCATATTTTAATTTAAATTTTTTTTCTGAAGATAAAAGGGCATGTCTTATTGCATCAATTTTTGATGAATAAGAATTAGAAAACTTACTTGGTCGTTTAATACAGTAATCAACTTTTTTTTGTGTTATTTTTAAAATTTGTTCTGAGTCAGAACTAGCAACAATATGAGAGAAAAATTTTATCTTTTTAGCAAGATCTATGGTGTAATTAATTAGTTCTTTTCCATTAATTTTTTTTATATTTTTATTTTTTAATCCTTTAGAACCACCTCTAGCACAAACTGTGCACAATATCTTTTTTTTCATTTTTAAATATTATATTTATCTGATTTGTAGTATTTTAAGTTCTTATCTTTTTTTAACCATTCGATAAAATGCTTCAAACCAGTTTCTAAATTAACTTTAACTTTCCAATTAGTGTTTTTTTTTAATTTTGAATTATCACATTTTAACCTCGTAACTTCACTTTTTAGTGGTCTAATTCTTTTTTTATCTACTTTTATTGATAATTTTAATTTTGTTATTTTTAATATTTTTTTTATTAAATCTCTGATTGAAATTTCTCTCTCTGCACCAACGTTTATAATTTCACCTATAAATTTTTTATTTTTTAAAATTTTTTCATAAGCTGAGCACAAATCTGAAACATATAGAAAGTCTCTTATTGCCTCTAAATTTCCAATATTAATTTTTTTAGAAGTAAGAACTTGAGTTAAAATTGTTGGAATTACTGCCCTTGCTGATTGTCTAGGTCCAAATGTATTAAATGGTCTTATAATTTTTACAGGTAGGTTAAATGATCTATGATAACTTAATGACAACTGATCAGCTGCTATTTTGCTTGCAGAATATGGGGATTGAGCTTTTAATTCATCTTTTTCTTTTAATTTGCCATTTAAACTACTACCGTAGACTTCACTTGTAGAAGTTACAATAACTTGTTTCATTTTTAAATTTTTTGCTGCCTCCAATACATTGAGTGTTCCTTCTATATTTGTCTTTACGTAAGCTGTAGGTGAAAAATATGAATATGGTATACCAATTAATGCTGCCAAGTGTATCACAGCATCACAACCTTTCATTGATTTAAACACTGAGTCATAATCTCTTATATCCCCTAAAACAAAATTTATCTTATTTCTAAATTTTGAACTTTCTAACCAACCCAAATCATTATTGCTATTATACCTATCAAAAGCTATCACTTTATAATTTTGTGAAACGAGGTGTTCAACCAAATGTGATCCTATGAACCCTGAGCTACCGGTTACTAAAATTTTCATCACTTTTTTCCTTTTTTAAATCAAGTTCAGCTTTCAGTTCATCATATTCTCTCATTTTTTGTTTCATATAATCAATAGTCAGTTTAGTTCTTTCTTTCATTCCTCGAGGTGTTAGAACATAAGCGTAGCTAAGCTTATTTTTGCTATCTTTAAATCTTCTAATTCTAATTAGGCCGTGTTTTTTTAGTCTAGTTAAACAATAATTTAATTTTCCCAAACTAAACCCAAGTTGATATGACATATTTCTTTGACTTAAAGATGAGCTTTTATAAATTTTTCTTAATACTTCAAAATGATCTTTATTATTTTTCATAACTGTTCAATTTTTGAACATTATAGGTGATTTAATTATATTGTAAACACATTTTTAAGGTTTATAAGTTCAATATTTGAACAAATTATTTAACTTAAATTTAATCAAGTTGATAAAATAAATTAATTAATGATGACTCTAAAAAAAATTTGGGCCCTATTTTTTTTGTTTATATTTGAAGAAATTAAAATACTTAGAAATAGAATAATTAATATCAAAGTCTTTTGCTCTGAAATTAACATTTTAAAATTTCTCTTTAAAGATATAACAAAAAAAAATGATATTTTTAGAATTGACAATCAAAATAAATATCTAAAATTAATACCAAAAAAATTAAACTCAAAAAAAATAAAATACAAAGTTGGTAAAAAAATTTTTGTAGAGAGTTTTATAAACCATCCCGCGTATACTATTCCAAACTGCTTCATTGCGAAAATAATTCAAGATCAAACAAAATATGAGTTACATGGAATTCTTAGATCAGGTGATATTAAAGCAAAAAAAACAATGAATTCATTTGGAATTAAAAAGATTATTTATATTAATGAAGGAAATTTTTTTAGTAGGATTTATTATTTTTATTTATCTTTCTTAAAATTAAATAAAATAAAAAAAGTGAAAGATTTACTTAATTTTAAAGTGAATAATATCGATTACGGTCAAGCAGTTTATGAACAATTTATTAGATTTAAAAAAAATCCTGATATATCAAACGTAGATATTAATTTTTATTATTTAATGTCAAAAGTTTTATATTTGGATGCCAATTTTAATAAAATTTTTAAAAACTTCAAAAACTCATATCTTGTTCAAAGTGAGACTCAATACTTGCCGTTTAGAATTTCTTTACAAAATGCTTTAAAATTTAATATTAAAGTTATAAGCAAAAGAGGGATTTCAAAAAATGGTATAAGAATTTATAAAAAATTAAAAGAAAGAAATGAAAATAGAAATAAAATCTCAAGAGATTTATTTAATAAATATTACTTTAAATATATGGCTAAAAATAAAAATAAAGTTAATAAATTTTATATTCAGCAAAATCGGAACTTTTTTGGTAAAGACACATACCAACAAATTTTTAAAAACAAGGAAAAAAATAAAATTATTTCTTCAAAACTTGACCTATGTAAACTCTTAAAATTAAATTCCAATAAACCAATTGTAATAATACTTGCTCACGAACTTACAGATGGAAATTTGAATAATTCATGGAACCTATTTGAAAATGATATGTATTGGCTTAAAGAAACAATGAATAAAATAGTGTCTTTAGATAGTGTTAATTGGATTATAAAACCTCATCCTAGTGAAGATATTTATGATGCTAAAATAAAAACTATATCACTTTATGAAAAATACTGTAAAAACAAAAAACACATAAAATTATTTCCTAAAAATCTTAAATTACAAAATGAAAACAAGATTTATAGTTGTGCAATAACATCTCATGGTTCAGCTGGATTTGAGTTCCCTGGAATTGGAA
>MDSZ01084159.1_pt1 | contig 13830 bp, 22 predicted proteins | sample 811201 | NCBI WGS metagenome assembly MDSZ01 (sample SAMN05326647, study PRJNA326480) | marine metagenome | isolation source: seawater | place: Indian Ocean: North | collected 2010
CATAATCATTCTGGCAATTAAATCAAGTTTGGTATCCAAGTCAGGATTACCAACAGCTTTTCTTCCTAATTGTTTTACTTTGTAGTCAATCCTTAAACCATAAGCTCTGGCAAGAGCAGGAGTGACTTTGGATTTCTTTTTTTCTTTGTCCTGTTGGTTCTTCTCTATCCTCTGGACTGTTCTGTAAATGTCTCTCTCAAGTGACGGCATCTTTAATCTCCGTCTTCGTAGTTAGTTTAGATGCTCGTTTGGATTTTGATTTCCATTGTTTCTCAAGGTCTTTGTAAATGTAATTAAATTTCCTCTCAAGAATCCTCATCATAAATTCGTCCTTGTTAGCTGGAAAAGGTCTGGTATCACATAACATTTCCAATTCCATTACTTGAGTTTCTTTTTCAAGTTCCTCTTCTCTTTCACATAAAAACTTCAGAAGAGTTGCCGGTTCTTGAGGTCTATCTGGGTCGTTCAATGCCCCGTGTTTTTTCACCAAAGATTTAAGATGTGTTTTTGCCTCAATACTGTTCCGTTCAGTCTTCTTCATTAAATCAATTCTCCTTACAAGGAATTTAGTAAATTTATTTATTCCGTATCTCTCAAGTTTCCCTTGGTCGGTCCATTCAGCAAAGCGGTCACGAATTTCGTAATACTCGTATTCATTGTCTGAATAGATAATAGGCCTGTCGTGACCTACAAATGAGACAGAGTAAAAATAACAATGGTTATAGCTTGGTTTGGTTTTGTAGAGTGGATTTCGCATTGTGTTCCTTTCGTCTTTCTAATCATTTCTTCTAAAACCATCACATCAGCTTTCGTCAAATCTCTTGAGGAAGGTTTGGACTTCCTTCCTCAAAGAGTGGTATAGAAGTTATTGCCCAGACGAAGGCACATCATAATAAAAAGAGACAAGAGCTACTTGTTCTTATAATAGTATTTATACAACTATGAGACTTGAGGTGGGATTGAATCTAGCAGTCTGCGTCCTCTGCAGGTAGCCCGTATCCCAAAGGAAACAGACCACCAGATTCTAATTTTCTTCTATGAGCTCTTCACCCTGTTCGTTTGTTATCACGATTCTCCAAGGTCTTTTCTCATAATCATAATCTTCTTCATCCTTATCAAAATTGAAACTCGTTCCGTCGTTGAACTCCAAAAAGACAGTATTGTATTTTTGGCTCACTCTTTTTACATCGTTGAGTGATTTACCATCTGGTAATTCAATTTCCTTACTACTATAAGAATCCCAGTGAGATTGGACTGTAATCATTTGGGCTCCTTTCTAAAAGTTCCATTATCTACTCTTCTGGAAATTTCTTTATAAACCTCTTCAATCTGTGAATGATTCATCAAATGTGAATTATGAATACCTTCACCAATCGTTTTCAATTTAGACAATACAAAGTCTAATTTTTCAGTTTGTGATAAAATCATAATGTTCCTTTTATTGGAATTTTGACAAAAAAAAAGGGAACAAAAGTTCCCTCAACCACTATTATTATTATACCATAGATTCCTAATCCGTCAACTGGTCGGAGCCTCGCAAACCGTTGCAGATACTACGTTTAAGTCAGATACGATGCTTCTTTAGAAGACTAAAAGCATCTTGTTCTTCAACTCCCAGATAAACGGCAGTGGATGCCGGGGAATCGTGTCCCAAATAAATCTGACAAGACCTTAAATCTTTTGTTTCATTATAGATGTGTGAAGGTAATGTTCTTCGTAGTGAATGAGTTGAATAATAACTCTCGTCCCATCCGCAGCTGATACACCATCCTTTGACTATCTTCCGATAAGCTAAACCACCAATTGGTTTTTTACCGCCACGAATTGGAGTAAACAAGTAATCCCCAAAATCTTTTTCACTTACTCGTATCCATCTATCCAGACATTCTTGAGTTGCATCTGAAAACAAACAACGAACTCTCTTCTGGGTCTTCACCATCCTTACTTCAATCTTCTCGCGAATCTCCCCCCAATTTGTTTTTACATCTTCAACTTTTAAATTGAGAAGGTCGGAAGACCTTAAGCAACTATCAACAGCAGTATTGAGCAGGGCTAAATCCCTTGGGTGGTCGTCAAGGACTTTACGAAGAGTCTGAATTTGTTTCTTACTGAATGGTCTTTTTCTCATAGCCTTTTCTAATTTAAAGTCCGATTACCATCAACGATGTCTACATTATGAAGAATCCATTTATTAATGAGAACTTGGAAGTCATCCCAATTTCTTTCTAACCACTCATCCGAAACATTCATACTTTGTGACTTAAAGTAATGTTTTAATTTTTCGGACATAAGTGAAGCTAGTCCATCAATTTGACTTTCTTCAAATGTGAAATTCTCAAAAATTTTTTCAAACAGTTCTTCATTGTCACGATTGTCACGGATTTGTTTATTTTCCATTTGGCTCCTTTCACCAAATTATTAGTATCGTTTTTTCAATGGCGCTCTAAATACCGATACTAATCCAAGCCTATCAAACTGTCAATCCGTTGGTATCACTTATTCTCCGCTGATTTCATTAGTATCGTTTTTGTGATTTCCGATACCAAGGAAAGTCAAAAGTCAGATTTTTATAAATAAATTTTAGAAGTTATTTTGGACTATTCAGACATAAGGAGGACGTATGTGGAACTCATACCACTACCCGCCCTGTTTTGACACGGCGGATAAATCACTAGCTTCATTTCATCCCCAACTATCAGAACCAGATGTTTCATCTGTTATCAGCAATTCTACTGGTTCAGTAAATCGTAAATGGGAATCTATCACTCATAAGTTCTTGGGTATCTCAAAATCCTTGATTACCTATCAAGCCAATCCCAAGAGAAGACACAGAACTGTTCCAAATGCTTTTGGATTAAGTTCCAGTAAAGACATTAGGAGGTTTACCAGAAGAGATAAGGAACTCGTTCAGTTCTTGGAAGACAATAAGATTCTTAAGGTTCTTAACGTGCAGAGTAAGTCTTTGGGAACCACCAGGGCATTTATGTTGACTGACGAAATGAGAACAGCTCTGGAAAACTTCTTTAGTGAGTTATCCATTGGTGAAGACAAAATCATCAGACCAGAGTTTAGCGAGTCTGGTATTAGTGACTTGACCTCAAAGGATAAAATCAGAAGGTCAGCAATTCAGATTCCCAGATGGGTTTCAGTTGATGTAAATGGAATCAAAGAAGGACTCAAACAATGTGACAAGGAAGATAAGTCTTTACTTCAATTGACTTATGGAACTGCAAAAAGTTTTGATGGGTTTTTAAGACAGGACTATGTGGAGTCTCCTTTCGGCAGACTTTACGGAAGAAGGTCTTATGAAAGTCTTCAGCTGATGCCGAAACGATTACTCAAATACATCATCCCTAATTCATTTGTTTACGACATAAAGGCTTCTTCATTCAGTCTGATGTCTCAAATTACCAAGATTCATAATCCATCTGTTTCTACAAAAGCAATTGAAGAATACATAAACAATCGTTCATCCATCCGTCACTCTATTGCTGACTCCTTGGGGGTTGACTACGAACTCATTAAGCAATGTTTCACTGCTTTGGGATTTGGAGCTCGTAGGATTACACACTCTTGGAGAGAGAAGGGTTCTATTAAAACAGGGGCTATCCGTGACATTCTTGGAAGTGCAGAACTAACTATTGAATTTTTAGTTCATCCTTTAGTCCAATCTATTACAGATGAGATGGATGAATGTTCTGAAGTAATGTTGAACTCAAGTCCCAAAGACCTCTCTTTGATAGGTTCAAGAAACCAGAAGGTAGCCTACATTTACCAGAATGAGGAAGTTAGAGTTCTTCAATCTATGGTCTCATCAGCAATTGAATTAGGTTGTTCCATTAAGTCAATGAAGCATGATGCCATTGTGGTTAATCACCAGTTGCCTATTGAAGAAATTCAATCAAGAGTTTATGAAGATACTGGTTTCTGGATTAGGCTAGAGGAAGAAATGACGGATTCCTATTAAGATGTCGGATTTCGTTTCACTCTAAATAATTCTATGAATCCAGAAGACTACCGAAGAATCAGAAAACGATACTGTGAAATTCTCAATTACCATCCAGTAGATGGTGGCTGGGAAAGACCAATTACGATGTCACATTATCAGTTTCGGCAGAGGTGTCATCAATCTGGTGTCTGTTGGTGGGAGTGGTCTGAATTTGACTCTGAAATCCCTTCAGTCAAAGAGATGATTAACGAAATTGAGTTTTACGATGGGAGAGTCATTTACAAACACAGGAATGGAAAACCTGTGGTGGAGGTCATCCAGACTGCTAAAAAATTGACTATACCCTGTCTTCGGATAGCAAAATACCAAACAAAGTCAGGAAAACAGACTGTAGTTCGCCAGTATCACATTCCTCCTGGCAACCAATACGACCAGAGAATTACGAAGTCCAGAGCTGAATCAGCCTGGAAATCCATTCAGTCAGGGATGACAGTTTCCGAGTCTCTTAAAGTAAACCAAGTCAATTGGAACGCCCTGGTTCGTTATACTTCTTATGAACCAGTAAGAAATGAAAAGATTCCTAAAAAAGTGAGGAAGACAATTGAATTAATAGAAGGTGGTATGAATCTATCGGCAGCTCTGGGTCAGACCAAGATTTCATCCCGAACATTTTGGCGCCGAACTGGTGGAATCAAGCGACTGATGAACGACAGATTAAGTCTACTGGACTCTCCGACACACCACCCCTTTCTTGAATGGAGAATAAGTAAATGACCTTCTCAATACCAGTAATGGAGGATGACCCGAATGATGTTTATTTTGAAATGAATCTGCATCGTTCTTGGATGAAATACATTGATGAAGAATGTGACGAGTATGGTTATGACAGAATGAACTTCGTAAGAGAACTCGTCAAACTCGGATTAATGGCGTGGAAAAATAAAGAGGAACTATTGGAGGATGAAGAGGCGGTAGCACTATTAGGTGACTAGCCAACTACCGCCATCCCAACGGAGAATGCTTTGCCTGTGGTGACAAAGTTTCTCCAACTTTAAGGATAGCGTTCAATCGTCATCTTGTCTATTATCCCTTCCTCCTTCTTGCTTTAACTTGTTCTATCATTTCCTTCATTTCATTTAATTCATCAAGACTGACATCCAATTGATTGTCTGGAGCTGATTCAAGAAGTTCTTCATTTTTCTCAATCATTCTTTTCTTTGCAGATTTCACTTCCTTCAATCTCTGTTTGAGATTCTTTAGACCTTGTTTGATTGATTGAGTCCTTTCCCAAGAACCCTCTCCGTGCTTCTCATCAAATTCAGCAATCTTTTGCTCTTCAGATTTATTTTGTTCCTTCCATTCTTCTATCTCTTTTTTAATCCGTTCTTCTCCATCTTCATCCCAGACAAAATTTTCAAAACTTTTAAGAGTATTGAAAACCCATCCTCCAATAAAGGTATAGTTGATTCCCTCGGCTCCATAAAATTTCATAAGACATTTTTGAAGTTGTGTCTTTCCCTCTGGTGGTTTGTTTGAGGACTTTGGGAATTGATGGAAATCTATAATGTAGTCTTGAGGATAAAGATGCTGAATGTAGGTATTGGTTATCTCACCACAAAGATGAAATTCTCCGTCTATCTTTTCTTCTTCTGGTTCTAATGGAGCATTTGATGTTGAGTATGTGGTTGGAAGGAAACCATTACTACGATGTCTTTCAGAGACAGCTGGTTCCGAGGTGAGAAATAAATTTAGTTTGCCGGATTGAAAGGAAGTGAGTTTTGATGACAGGATAGAATCCGAGCTATTAGTATGAATAAAAAAGGATGAGCCTTTTTTAAAATTCAAATCTTTACCACCTTGAATCTTATCTTTGAACTCTACTATTTGCTCCTTTTTTATAATGATACTTAAAACTTTTTTAAATGTTTCGTCAGGTATTACGGCATCAGTTCTGTATTCCTGAAGGATTTGTGAGTTTGTTATCGGAGCCCCAAACTGGGTTCCATCATCACCTCTTCCAATCAAATCAATAATCGGTGAGTCGCTATGCCAAATAGAAGCATCTGAATCACCAAATAGATTTTGATACAGTTTGGTTTTTTTGACTAACTCCTTATAGTCATCTCTTTCCTTAATGTATTCCAAGAGTTCATTCTTCTCTTCATCATTTAATACTTTTAAATCATCTGGGTCATCAATGGGACTATAACCACCAAACACATCGTAGAGGAAGTCTGTGGTGTAAGCGTCTTCCAATTCATCCAAAGTATCATCAACTTCTTTTGATGTGATGGTATCAAGTTTCTCGGATACCTGAGCCAGGATTTCTTCATCTGAAATAGCATTAAGGATGTCTGGATTTTTTTGTTGAAGAACAAACTCAAAAACTCTTTTCATCAAAGACTCAATCCTTGGAGACTTCAATAATTCAAATCCAGTTGCTATCAGACAAGTGACATCTGCAGAATTACCATCTTCTCCTTTAAAAATTGCTCTTACATTTTTGAGTTTTGCTTCAGATTGGTTTTCTAAAACAATTCCCATAGAGTCATCTTTTTCCCAAGAGGCTAGAGAAGCATCCTCAAGGGTTAGGTAATCAACATCAAATTCAGGTTTTAAAGTAAATTCAAATTTCCCAGATGGAAAAATACTTTTACCAAATGGAGTTTGTGTAAAAACTTCCATAGGCAAATTTTTTGAACCTTTAGATAAAAACCCGATAGGACTTTTTACTTTAAGTCCGGGCAAGACAGCAGAGACATAACCAATACATTCACCAAAGTATGCTGAAGGATAACCATCGTAAGGAGGGGACTCACATCTCATTTTACAAGTCTGGATAATTCCCGGCACTAACCAGATTGGATAATCACCTCCTTCAGAAGCTGTTGGTTTCCATACTTTTCTGATTACATTATAAAAGTTTCTAAATCTTTGAAGACCTGGGCGAGACATTGAGGAAGTGTCTACGAACATACCGACCTAATTTTTGAATGGGTTTGAGGGTAGTGTAGAAACTACCCTCAAGGATAAGGGAGAGAATTACCAGACTAATTCAGAGCATTAAGCCTAGTCTGTAATTTTTTAAGTTGTGATAATTGAGCTGGAGACATTGACGCTAACTCATCATCGGAAAGACCTTCAAATTCTTTTACCAAAGATTGTGTTTTCTGTTCTTTCTTTTCTTGTTCCTTCTTTTCAAGTTCTTGTTGTTTCTTCTGGAAAGCCCTCCACTCTCCAACTACATCAACGAAGGACATCTCAATTTTGTCACCATAAGTTTCCACAACACCTTGAATGGCATTCTCCAACTCTTGGTTAATCTTCTTTGCTTCAGCTTCGTTCTTGATGTCTTCTACTTTTACAGCAACCTTTGAAACGATTTTCCCTTCTAATTTATCTGCTGAACCATTGGCTCCTCTTCCACCTTTTTTACCTTTATTTCCGGGCAGTCTTTCGTGACTACCATCCTTCAACTGATTTACATCCTTACTGGTGGTATTGATTCCAATAATTTCGGATTTGATTCCGAGGTCAAAAGTATCTGAATTTAACTGTTGAAGTTGATACAGAGTAGTCCAGTTGTTTGGAAGTGCAGGTTTTTCATTTTTCTTAAGACACTCACGATAATACGGATACAAAGTTTTACTCTGACCGAGAGCGACCATTTTTTTCTGATTCGCGTAAGACAGGACTCCGTTATCATTTAATTGTTTCTGAAGTAGCGCCCATTCATCTTTATGTAAAGAACCTGAAGCTACTGACAACTTTTTAGCCATCTGTAAAATACCATCTACAGATTTATTCCATTGTTTGACGATTTCCTTGTAATAGGATTCGGCTGTCTCTTGGTTTTCCATTACGATGGCAGCACCATCTTCAAGGATTACATCCTCAACTTTATCTTTTTTTGCTATTTGAGCTTGTGGCATTAGTGACTCCTGAAAGAGTTGTTATTGGGAGCCTTCCATGGCAGGAATTTGTAAAACTGGAAGTTATTTGGCAGGATTTTTATAAATTTGTCAATAAAAAATCATTTCTAGCTGGGGGTTATTGTCTTCTTTGGATTTGTATCCGTGATTAATACGGAGGTTATGTAAATGTAAAATTCGTTTGAAGAGACTTTGTTCGTTTGTAAACTCTTCAAGCATTTTAGTTCCATTAGTTCCGATTTTTCCTCTGATAGTCCACAATTGCCAGATTCTGGTTCCATTCTGAACTTTCTCATCAAACCAGATTTTATAGAATTTTGAACTATTCTTTTCTGGGTTTCGGTGTTCGTAGTAAATCAAGGTTGAACTGGAGGCAGGTTCATAGATGCTTGTTTTGTTATTGGGTAAGTCTTCCTGTCAAAAAATCCTGTTCTCTTTAACCACTCTCTTATGAATGTGCTGGAATCAATTTCCCCCAACTCATCAGCACCTCTTCTTTTTTCCAGTATCATTTTCTGTTCTTCAGTCAAAAGTATTGTCAGCCTTGCAGTCAGAGATTCTTCTTTATTCTTTTTGGGTCTACCCACACGACTATGATTTTTTCTTTTGACATCACTAACTAATTTAACCAGTTCTGCCTGAAGTTTATCTTTTTCAAGATTATCTTTTGAAAGTAATTCCTGACCCTGTTTTGGTTTGATGTCTTCTCTTAATGCTCCTAAATCAATTGCCATTTTAAACTCCTTTTAGATGGTTAATGATTTCCCAGACCTGAGCTTGAACTTCTTTGTAAGCTCTTTTCATCAATGGTTCTTCTGTCATCATTTGAGAAATTGATTTCTTCTGATAATGAATGTTTTCAAAACACTTTGAGGTTTTGAGTTTAAAAATCGGATAGTCATAACTATCACGAATAAACTCTATAACTTTATCCAATTCCTTTTTCTCTACCCGATTCAGCACAATTGTAATTTCATTATTGAACTTCTTTACTTCTTCAAGAGTTCCAACCAAGCCCGCGAGAGAAAGATAACTTCCCAGAGTGGGAACGATTACCTGTTTGGACTTCTCCAAGATTTCAATACTCCGTTCATCTACGAAGCCCCCCAAGTCAATCAGCACATCATCATCAGTCTTTAATGATGGTGGAAACTTTTCATCTGGTGGAATCAATAAAGCCCGATTCTTTCCCATCACACTTTCAAGAGGACTGATTGGGTCATTTGTAATAATCGGTATTTCCTCTTTTTCAAATTCCATCTCCAAAGCGATTGCAGATGATAGACTTGTTTTTCCAACTCCACCCTTCAATGAAAAGATGGTTGTCATTCCAATTCCAGACATTGCTTTTCTATGCTATTTGGTTCAATTATGAACTGAATTTAATCAAATCTATCAAACGTATTAAATACATTCAATCAAAATTCTTGGAAGGGTTGGTATCACTTGGATTCTTGTAAATGTAATTTGGAATTAAAAAAAGGAAATAAAAGGAAACTCGCCCCAACTTGAAGTCAGGACGAGCCAACGGAGTTCAGGCGGCGACAGTCTTGGATTTCAATTGTTTCTTATAACGATTCTTATGCTCTTCAATCACCTTGAATCCAAATTCACCGAAGTCTTTTTTCCAAAGAGCACTCTGGTCTTCCCAAAGGTCTTTCAATTGTTCTTCAGTTTTACAAAGTCGGATAACATCACAGATAGCATCCGCTTTCATTTTTAAAACTGTTTGTTGATTGATTGCTCCAGTCATTTCATCAGCTGATGGTAATGAGTCTCCCATTAGTTTCTCATCAAGGAATGCTAAAGCACGACCTACGGCAGAGGTCTGACAGTTCTCTGCAAATGAAGTTTGATTGATGTTGGATGAACCAACCTTTTCAGCTGCGATACCATCGGCAAGTGTATTACCCTTTGAATCCAAAACACTTACCTTCAAAATTATGTGGACTCCATCAAAGTGGAGCATCTCCGTTTCCATACGATGTCCTTCGTAGTCCTGTCGGAACTGTTTGACTCTATCAGAAACAAGTCTGTAGTTCTTACCTTTGATGTTTACTACTGGGTTCGGCATTTGTTCTCCTTCTTGTCATCTTTTAAAACCAGATTCAGCTTTGGGAGTTTTGAAATAGAGAGTTTGTCATTAATTACAAAGACTCTATCTTCCCCAAAAATCTTCTGTAAAAGTTTGATGTCTTTTTCCGTCATACATAATCTCCATCAAATTGGTTATTGATGTAATCACGCTCTGCTTCCAGAATCTTAATGAAATTATCCAGACCCTTTTGAGAGTCTTCTAAAATCCACCTCAATGGTTCGTCAAAATCTATCTTTACCATCCGTTTATCAGCGTCACTTGAATCAATAAAGGCGTGACGAATTTCGTGACGGGCATCTTCAATGTGAGAATAAGCCTCTTCCAATCTTGAAATCTGATTCTTCAGTTCTTCCATCACTTCCAAGCGATTCTGTTGGATTTTTTCTTGATTGATTCTGATTTTCTCTTGAACTGTATCTAACATTTTATTTCCTTTCTGGTGGTGTGAACTTCCAGTTCAATTTGATTTCCTATCTCACCACCAGTTCAATTAATAATGGGAATCTTCTCCGAAGTATCCGTAGTCCTCATCCGTTCCAAATCCTGCAGATGCCAGGGCTTCTCCGTCATCTTCTTGGTCTGGTTCGTCCGTCATTCCAAGACAGGAGTGACAAATAAATTGAGATGTCTTTTCATCCCATTCAAAACAGGCACTCCAATCTTTTTCTTCACATTGATTACAAGTAAGAACACTCATGCGACCTCTCTCAAATCTTCTTCAAAGTAATACCGATGCTCTTCAAGAGTATCTAACCAATCTTGCCACTCTCTTTGCTCTACACATTCAGAAGGTGTGTGTTCTCTGTTTTGTGGAATCTTTTTTCCACACCAATCACATTTGTAGCCTCTCATCACTCAACTCCTTTAGAGACTGAAAGGAAAATCTCTCTGGCGATTTCCTCAGCCTCTTTTGGTGTGATGTCTGGAAACTCTTCCATTACAGACTCAAAGATGTTTTCAAGGATTGCTTCATTATCCATTATCAATACCCCCAGCTGTTTGGTTCCCAATCTTTCCAATCGTCTTGGAACTGGGCGGACTCGTAATCGGATGAGCGGTCATCGTCTACGATGGTGTAAACAGGAACACCGACACCAGAGGTGTAGGATTTTTTGAGACTCTTTGCAGAGTCAGCAGACTTGTCTTGGGGTTTATTAGGATTTTTCATTTCTATTCTCCGTTGGGTTTTGGAAAGAGATAAAAGGTAGTCAATCTTTTATCTTGAAAAGATTATCTCACATTCCTAAAATCCTGTCAAACTTTTTTTAATAAAAAAATGCCTATTTTCAGTAAGTTAGATAATTTTGATTGAATGTATTTAATACATTAAATTGATTAAATAGATTGATTCAATCTAATCTTAATTGCTCGGAAGTCATTTGAGGATTCCAGAAAATTCTTGTATTCATCGTAATTTCGTGTATGGTTTATTCACGAAATTCTGTTTACAAGATAGGAGTCCAAAATGGCAGAAGGTAAAGTAGGAAGACCTCGCACTGACAGCATGAAGCTACATCTAGCCCTTCCCAAAGACCTTGGGAGTTGGGTAGAAGAACAGGTAGAGGCTCAACCCTTCTGTCGGACCAGACAGGACTTTATCGTTGGAGTTTTAGAACAAGTTATGAAGAAAGACAATAAGGAGAGACAACCAGAACAATTAGAATTGAGCTTGTAATAAAGAGCTACTCAGGAACTTAAAACAAAAAACCCTAATCCAGTTGGCGCTGAATTAGGGTTTGGAATCTTTGGGGTTATTGGCGTAACCCTCAATCTTTTCCCAAGTATGGACGCTGGGGAAACTGCCATGGAGGCAATCTTTATGGGTCAAACTAGCTCGTCCTTTTTTCAGAAGCAAGAAAAAAAGGACAAAAACACAAAAAAAGTAGAAAATAACCTTCCAGATTATCATTTTGATGAAAATCTCCCCTTGGATTTGGTTGGTTATGCTCTTTCATTAGTCCGTCTTTGTAAAAAAAGACAATCTCACCGATTAAATCTTCCAAACACCTATTTCGCTAAACTCTGGAAGGTTTCTGTCCCTACAGTTAATAGGAAACTAAATCAGCTTCAAGAACACGGAGTGATAATGAGAATCACTTCAGAAGGTGATAAGTCTATTGAAGGTAAGTTTTTTAGAACCAGAGTTATCTTCGTGAAACCTGCACCAGGTTCTTATCAGCCCCAAGAATCAAATTTGATTACTCATAAAAATACAATTCCTTCGGAATTGGATAGAACTTTACGAAGGAGAGTAAATTCACCAGAGTCCAATGGATTTATTTCTCTTGAAGGTCTGAAGGAAATTCCATCCTCAAGAAAAAGAAAACCATCCAGAGCGATTAAAACGATGCAGAAAAAATTCATAAAATCTGCTTTGGAAAAGATAATGGAAAAGGATGAATTGGATTATCGTTTTATCTGTTTGATTTTGAGACAAGTCCTTGGAGGTGAAGGACCAACGATTGGATACTATGGAACGAAGCTACATTTGAACTTGAGACACAAACCTGAACTCGTAGTCTCCACACTGGAGCTGATGATGAGTTCCTACGAAGACATCAAGTGTCCTGTTGCTTGGTTAATCTCTGAATTTAAATCTCTGGTGGAAGTTGGACCAATCCAGAAGAGTGACCCAGAAGAGACAATCAAATCTTCTTCGTCCTTACAAAGAAAGAAGTCTGAATTATCTCCACAGGGTCAAAGAGCATTGGAGAGATTGAAATCTATGTCCGAGTCGCAATGTATTGAGTTGGAGAAGGAGGAAACTTATTCAGTCGGCCAGAAGGAGATTTGCCAGTCCAATCGGGAGAGTTTTTACCCCAACTCCCAGAAACCCCTGTCGCAATCCGTTGGATAGCAATGACAGAATTTGGATGTAATTTACCTTTGGATTTAAAAGTCTTCTCAATGTCCTTGGTTAATCTCAACATTCCCCTGGCGTCTCGGTCACCTCGGTTTCTCAATTTGGATTTTATGGAGTTGATTAAATCTTGTATCTCATCATCTGAAAGATACTTCTCTTCCAAAGATTCTTTGGTGGCTGACTTCTCAAGTTTCTTCAAAGATTTCTGCATGTCTCTTAAATCATCTTCAACATCATCAATCTTATCTACAACATCGTCTTCTTCTCCATTTACATCAACTGGTTCAGCTGTCTGTTTATGGTCTGGAATAAAAGTCAGATAGAATCTCTTGTTATCTTCTGAAACTGCATGGACATCAGAGGGTTGAATTAAAACCTTTGTTCCTTCTCGGTATTCATTAGGACCAGAATAATTTTTGATAACTCTTGCTTCCACTTCTAATGAAATAGGAGCCACATCTTCCATCCTTGGGTTGATGGTTATCTCCGTTGAATGAACTTTTTTTGAACCATCTTCTGAAACTTTAACAATGATGTATCCAGTTCCATTTACAGTCATTGGTCTTTGAATTAAAGCATAGACTCCATTTCGTAATGCCAGTTTCTCGGTATTTACTTTCCTACTATCCACTATCTTTTTAATGGTCTGCAGAAACTCAAGAGCTTCATCCTGTTTGGATTTTGAAACAAATTGCCCATCAAACAATTTTTCAAAAAGATGATTGATGAAATTAACCTGTTTAAAACTCAACATTTTATTACTGTCATAGAGGCTGAAGAATCTAATTTGTTCTTCTTCAGTCACCAATCCTTTGGCAAGAGCTGCCTTTCCCAGAAGACCACCAGACTGTGAGACAGCCAGGTTCATAAGATTGCCAGAACTGACCCCCATAATCATTCTGGCAATTAAATCAAGTTTGGTATCCAAGTCAGGATTACCAACAGCTTTTCTTCCTAATTGTTTTACTTTGTAGTCAATCCTTAAACC
>MDSZ01214272.1_pt1 | contig 13830 bp, 14 predicted proteins | sample 811201 | NCBI WGS metagenome assembly MDSZ01 (sample SAMN05326647, study PRJNA326480) | marine metagenome | isolation source: seawater | place: Indian Ocean: North | collected 2010
CACGTTGATAGGCTGGGTGTGGAAGTGCGGTAACGCATGTAGCTGACCAGTACTAATAGCTCAATTGGCTTGATTTATGCACTGAAAAAAATTTAGTTATTAAAATAATATAATATTGATCATAATTAATTATTAAAATTTTTATTTTAATATTTTTAAAAAAACTAAAATTAAAACAAAATTAGATCGATTTTTTTAAGACATTAGTAAAGCCTTGTTTCATCAAATATGGTAAATTTTCATATAAAATTTAATAAAATAAAAGAATGAAAAAAAAAAATCCTCGAATTTTAGTTTCAGCCGCTATGAGAAGCGGTAGTACTTTAGTATCAAATATCTTAAATGCACACAAAGATATTCTGATCGTGGAAAACTTTCATTTTCAAAGATTTATCTATCAAGATGGAAAAAAATTAACAAAAAATCTCTTGAAATATAAAGTTTATGAAATGAGAGATAGATTACAATTAAGGTATAATTACAAGATCAACGCTGAAAATGTAATTGACTCAGTTTTAAAAAGAGGAATAAGTTATAAAAACTTGTATGATGAATTAATCAAAGATCAAGCAAATATTAATGGAGTTAAAATTGCTGGAGAAGATTCGGCTTTAAATTGGAGATTTATTAAAACTTTTTATAATTTTTATCCTAATGCTAAAATAATTCATTTAATTAGAGATCCTAGAAGCATATTTGCATCATGGAAAAAAGCTACATATCAAAAAAATGATTATTGGGGCTGTATATACAATACTATAGATTGTATGAATTACGCCTTAAAATATAGCAAAATACTTAACAAAAAAAATTATTTAGCATTAAGATTTGAGGATATTTTATTAAATCCAGAGTTTTTTGCTAAAAAAATGTGTAGTTTTTTAAATATTCAATTCACAGAAGATATGATTAATCCAAAAAGATGGAGCAAGCTTTTTAATAATAAAAATGCATCATTAGGATGGTCGTCAATAGAAAAAAAAAGCATGGATGGATTTTATAAAAATAGAGTTGATGCTTGGAAAAAAATTTTAACTGATGAAGAAATCAATACAATTCAGACATTTATGAGCAAAAACTTAATACAGTGGGGATATGATTTATATCCAACAAGAAGTAATAAAATTGATGTTTTTCTAGATTGCACAAATAAAAGTAACTATTTAAAAAAAAATTTACAAAATTTTTTGAAAACGGGAGAAGGTAGTGATTTGTTAAAAGATGATCCAACAGACCCTTACACATGGGGAGATGGAAAAAAAAATAAAAAAAAATTTAAAGATACAAAAAATGGCAAACTATATTTGTCTAATTTAAAAAAACTTAAAAAGAAATTTTTAATAAACTAAAAATCATTTTCTGTAATAAAACTTATGGTATTGGCTCTTGATTTCGATCTTGGAAAAGAAATATAAATTAAAAAAATATTTTTATTTCCAAAAATAATTTTTTTATTTTTTTTTATTTGGTAATAAATAAATTTATTCATATCGATAGGAAATTTTTTGGTTAATTTACAAACAGTATTTGACTTAAAACTTAATAATTTTGATAATTCTATATTATCTGTAAAAATATTCATTTCTATATTTGGAGACATAGAAGTTATTTTTTCAATAGCATATCCTTTTTTTGTAAAAACTACTAATTTATTTTTTTCACTATTTAAATTTTTAACAACAGACCATAATAAATTTAAACCATCACGTGATTTCTTATTTTCAATATTTTTTTTAGACTTTAAGAAACCATTTAACCAAGTTAAAGTTTTGTAAAAATTTTTTGAGGTAGCAGTTTCATCGCTTAACATGATTTGATCTACGAAGTTTTTCTTTGAGTAAGCAATTGACATAATTTCACTTTTGGTAGGAGAAAAACCTTGTATCATTGACTCTAAATTTTCAGTTGCAATTATTAATGGTTTTCCAAATAATTTAGATTTAACTGATATGTTTTCTACCATATTAAAAAGATTTTCCTCTCCTATTTCTGCAGATAAATCCCCTCTATCTATCATTATGATGTCTGAATATTGAATAATTTCATCCAAATTTTTACAACCTAATGAATTTTCAATTTTAGACACTAATATTTTTTTTGGATATTTGGCTTTAATTTTTTTTATGATAGATGCGCTCTGGACAAAACTAAGTCCAATTGCATCAAATTTAATATTCTTTAATTTTTTTAAAACTTTTTCATAAACTCTAATTTGAAGATTTTCCGAATAAATTGAACCAGGGATATTTAAACCTTTTTGTGGGAGTAAACTAAAAGTATTATTAGATCTACCAATAATATAATTTTTTGCGTATTTGATCATTTTAAATTTGTGCCTTCCATCAGATATAGAAAAAAATGATTTTTTTTTAATTTTAGGGATTGGTTTTGATAATTCTACCTGTTTAAAATGTCTTAAATTTTTAATTCTAATATTAGATTTGTAAAAAAATATAACATTTTCATTTTTTTTAATATTTATTTGATGATTATTTTTCGTTCGAGGTTTAATGCCTGGCAAATCAATAAGAATTTTAGAGTTGTTATTCAATTTTTTTATTTTTTTTACAATATTTGCATGCCAAGAGATTGAATTGTGAGCTGCATTTAATCTAAGAGTGTCCGAAAATTTCATTATTTTTTTCAAATTATGAATTGATTCTGATACAGGTCCTATTGTTGGAAGAATTTTTGTCATTATTTAATTTTTTTGATATTCTTTCTTATCTTAGTTGCTGATATGTTTTCAATTTTTTTTTTTAGCTTAATTTTTCGTATCTTATATCCAACTTTTCTTCCGTATACTACTTCCTTAACTACTGGTATTTTAATTATTATATATTTTTTTTTATAAACTTTAAGAGCGTTATCAATTTTTTTTTTAACTGTTAAAAAAGGGTATGGATTTTTTTTGCCCACTTTGTAACTATCCATTACTAAAATACACACTTGTTTATTTCTTTTTAAAGCATTAACAAAAATACTTTTATGCCCTAAATGAAAAGGCTGAAATCTACCAATATAAATCGCTGTTTTTTCTTTCCAATTAAATTTGTGCATTTTTTTTTTTATTTAAAAAAATTATAATCTTTTTTAAGCATTTTTTTTTGTCTAACCTTTCAGTATCTACAACAATTTTTTCATAATTTGATTTTTCATAAAAAATATTTGATTTATATCCAATTAAGTTGGTTATCTTTTTTTCTTTCGCAAGTTTATAAAGTTTTTTTGTGTCTCTTTGAATAAGTTTTTTTAATGAACATTTTACAAATATTTCAATATATTTTTCTTTGAAGGTTTTTTTTGCTATTTGTCTGGTTTTTTTTAAAGGTGAGATAACAGATATAATTGTAAAGTCGGCCCTTTTATAAATTTTTTCTACATGTTTTATTATTTTGATATTATTATTGATAATATTTTTTTTTGTAAAATTATTTACATTTTTATTTTTTTTTCTAAATAAATCACCGTCAACAATATTTACTTTATAATCTAAATGCTCAAGTTTTTTTGTTAAAGCATTAGACAAAGTTGATTTGCCTGAACCAGATAATCCAGTAAACCAAAGTATAAAGTTTTTATTTCTTCTTGTCATAAAAATTATTTAAGTACTAATTTCAAGGTTTGATAGATATTTTTTTATTTAAAAATTTGAATACATTATTTTCTTTTTATTAAAAAAACTATCTATATAAAAGTCTTTAATTTAAAATTTTCAATGTTTGAGAATTATTTTATCATTTTTTATCTATGTTTGATTGTAGTTTTACAATCGTCCATTGGAGTTGGAGTTCTAGTTTTAGGAACACCTTTTTTGCTGTTATTAAAATATGATATTGTTCAAGTTTTGTTTATATTATTACCATTGTCAATATTAACTAGTTTTATAAATCTAATTTTAATTAAATTTTTTAACAAGAAATTAAATGTTGCTCCTAATAAAAAATTAATTAAATTTTTTTTAATTTGTATACCTTCAATTATTTTTGGATTATTTATTCTTAAATATTATCAAAAGTATATAAATTTTAAATTTTTAGTATCCTTAGTAATAATTTTTTCAGTTATTTTAGTCATCTTAAGGGACAAAATAAAATATAGAGTTAATTTTTTTAGAATTTCAATACTTTCTATAGTTGGAATTATTCATGGATTAACAAATTCAGGTGGAACTCTAATGTCATTAGCTTTATCTAGTAACCATGTTAAAGATAATGCAAGATATAGCATAACTTTTTTTTATTTTGTATTGGCTACATTTCAATATATTTCTGCAATTTTAATTTTTCAAAAATCTTTTTTTTTTCCGACTGATTTAAATTTAATATTAATTTTAATTTTAGGTATTATTTTAGGGAATTTTTTAATTAAATATTTAAATGAAAGTACGTATAAATTTGCTATAAATATATTAGCAATGATTTCTTCAATAATTTTGTTATTAGATATATAATATATTAATTTAAAATATTTATTTAAACCAAAATTAATAAAATTTGAAAATGCCAAACAAAAAATACTTTTTTATTTTAATTTCATTTTTATTATTTATTTTATTGATATTTGAACCTCAAGTTATTAGGCAGTCAATAAAAAAAATATTACCAACAGAAGTTAGACAAAAAATTAAAATAATTGTTTTTGGAAAAGACTATATTGATAAAATGAGATTTTATTATGAAATAAATTATAATGAAAAAAAATTACCCTATACACAATTTGAAGAATTGTTAGTTAGTTATATTGATGTAGATAAACTAATTAAAAAAACTTCAAATAATCATTATAAAAAAAATCTTCCTATGAAAACTGCTTTCTTAGAGATATTGAATGATAAAATTTTGATAATTAGTAACTATGGAGAAATAATTACTCTAAATGAGGCAAGTCCAGCTGATAGCAAAAATATTGGTAATAACTTGTTTGGCGATATCAGGGTAGTTGGATCTCACCTTGAAAAAGATAGATTATATTTAGCTCTATTTAATAATAAATTTGACAATAAAGGCGATTTGATTTGTTCTACACTGTCAATAAAAAAATCCAAAATTGATACAAATGATAAATATTTAACATTTAAAAATGTTTTTAACTCAAATGACTGTAATGGTATAGGAGCGTCTGGAGTAGAGATAGCAGTAGATGATAAAAAAAAAGAGTTATATTTTACAACAGGAGCAACCGCTGAAATAAAAGATCTTGCTCAAAAAGATAATTCAATTTACGGGAAAGTAATTAAGGTTAACTTGATAGACAATTCTTTCAAAATTTATTCTAAGGGGCATAGAAATCCACAAGGGTTGATTATAACGACTAATGGCAATATCATTTTGACTGAGCATGGACCTTATGGTGGTGATGAAATAAATAAAATTGAGGAAAATAAAAATTATGGTTGGCCAATAAGTTCTTATGGGGAAAAATACACTTACAAAATTAATCAGAATTACGAATATAAAAAAGACCATATTAATCATGGATTTAAAGAGCCTATATTTTCTTTTGTTCCATCCATAGGAATAAGTAGAATTAAAAAAATTCCTGAAAAATTTAGCAGCTTAATGAAAAATAATTTCTTGATTTCATCTTTAAATAGACGATCTGTATTTAGAGTAAGATTTGATAGAAATTTTGATAAATTGATTTTTTATGAAGAAATAAGAGTTGGTGGAAGAGTTAGAGATATTGCATATAGGAAAAGTAAAAATCAGTTTTTATTATATTTGGAGGATATATCAAAGGTTATGATACTTAAATCGAAGAATTAAAAAGTAACTTTAAAATTTTAAAGCTAATTCATCTGATTTTTTCCAACGTATAATATAATAATTTCTTGATTTAAGAAATTTATGAAGTTCACTTAATCTCTCTTCACTTAAATTTTTACATTCATAATTGATTATTTTGAAATTAAAATCATCTATACCAGAATTGTATATTATCACATCATCATACCCTTCAGCATCTATTTGCAATAAATCATAATTTCCAAAAAACTCTTTGTTATCAATTAATATATTTGATAATTTATGAGCTTTTACTTTTTTCACCTCTATAAATTTATCAAAATCTTTATCTATATGATTTTTTAGTCTTTTAATGACTTGATCTTTTTCAATTGAATTTTGACCTTTATAATGTTTATTAAATATATTTTTTAAAGACTTTGTAGCATTATAAATTGAGTAGCTGTTTACTTCATTACCATCTCCTACCCAGATATTCTCATATATTATATTTTTTAAATGTTTTGTACTTTTTTGAAATATTTCAAAATTATTTTTCTGTGGTTCAATTGCTAAAAGTTTAATTTCATTGTTAAATTCCCTAATAATTTTATATAATGGGTTTAAATTATTACCTTCTTCAGTGCCCACTTGTATCATATGAAGGTTTCCTTTGTGATTTAAATGTGAAAGCATTATGCCATATAAAAAATCATAATTATCTGGCCTATAAATATCAAATTTAGCATAAATTTGATTTTTTGTGTAAAGATCTAATTTATTTAAAATTTTTTTTAAAATTTTCTTTAACATAGTAATTTTTATTATAATTATATTTAAGAGTATAATATAAGTAAATATTATAAAATACATTATTTATGAATAAAATTATCTTTTCAAGTGCTGTAATAAATAAGATTAAAAAGGATTTAAAAAATAAAAATTATTCTATAATTAAAAATAGAAATTTTTTTAGTAAATCAAAAATAAAAAAAAGTTTAAATTTAATTCGAAATAATTGCTTAATTAAAAATGACTCTCGGATAGATTTTAAAAGAATTATTAAAGATCCTAAGAAAATTCCCAATTATCAAAGGTTATTAATAGGAGAATTCGGCAAAACCTCCTCTATAAGATCTCATTTTTATCGACAAATTATTTCACCATTATGGAACAGAGACAGTTTTAAATTACATGAATATTTTTTAGCCATGTGTGAATTAAGAAATATATTAATTGGAAAACCGAAGGAGTTTTGTACATTTAAACCAATTGATGGACTATATACTTTGAGTAGAGTCCAATATTATCCATCCGGCGGTGGATTTATGGCTTCTCACAAAGACAACAGAGCTTCTAATATTTCAAAATTGTCCAAGATTAAAAATTATATACAAATAATTTTTAATATGACTGAAAAAAAAATTGATTATAAATCTGGTGGTGCATTTATCATAAACAACAACAAAAGAATTCTTGTCGATAATTTTACTAAACCTGGTGATATTTTAGTTTATAACGGTTTAGTTGAGCATGGTGTTGCAACTATTGATACTGAAAAACCACTCAATGATGATAGAAAAATTTTAAATGGAAGATTAGTATTATTGGCTAATTTTTATAGTACAAGATTTTCAAATCCAAAAGATTTGAAATAAGATTTATTTGCATATTGTTTACATTTTGGTGTGAAAAATTTTAATAATTAATTATTTATTCTAGAGCTATTAGGTTAGGCAATAATGTAACAATATTTGATTTTTTTACATTAATATTTTTTAGCTTTTCTCTGATATTTTTTTCATTTATTCCACCATCAAATTTATTTTTTTTTGTCAGAGAAAATTTAAATATATTTTTATATCTATAATATAAAGTTTTTAAATTATATATAATTTTTACTTTGTAATCAAAATAATGTATTTTTTCTTTATTTAAATTTTCAATATTTTTTAAGTCATCTGATATTCTTTTTGAAGATAATATTTTTGATTTAAATACAATGTCATTTGAAACATCTAAATTTGATTTAGTATATTTTTCTTTCAATAATTTATTTAATTGTTTTGCATTTTGTATTATGAAATTTGATACTTTAATATATTGCGGAAGTGTAAATTTTTTATATAATTTCAACATAACTACTTTTTTTTTTGCAACTTGTGCATGAACAGAGCTTGTACAACCTCTGTGTAAGATTAATTCACTGTTATATATCCAAGGATGAATATCAAATTTACTTTCTACAAAAATATTATCATAATTTTTTGTGATTTTTTTCCAAACATCAATATCTTCATTTGGATGAGGTCTTATTATCAATGTTGGTAAAGTTTTAATATTACTATATTCTTTTAGAAACAGTTTAAAATTTTTAAATTCTTTATAAGAATTTAACATCTGCTGAACTTTTTTTTTAACAGGGTGCTTATGAGATGTCCAATAAGTTTTCACACGTTTTTTAAAATTTTTAATTTCGTTGAGGTTTAAACAAATAAAATTTGATGAAAATAAAATATAATTATTATATTTTTTTTTTATAAAATTATTTTCCGTTAAGAAAATTTTTGGATATTTATTGCGCCAAAGGTCTACTCTGGGCCACCCACTTAATACCACCTTGCCATTTATATGGGGTTCTAAAATTTTTTTTGAAGTTTTAAATACTTTTTTATTAATACAATAATATCTTGATATAAATTTAAGTGTGTTTTTAAAAAATCTTGTCTTTATTTTGTATATTAAACTATCATCATTATTAATTGGGCCTATTTCTTGATCAAGAATAACTAATTTATTGCATTTTTCATTAATAAACTCACAAATGTTCTTTTCTAATCCTCCTTTATAAAAAAAAATACCTGATTTACTTTTTTTGTGCTTAAGATAAAAGAAGATAGATCTTTTAGATCCAATTATTACTCTTAATTTTTTTTTTTATTAAAAATTTAGTTAATAAAAGAGTAGAATTTAGTTCTCTATTTATCCATTCTATAGGGATGTATACGGTTACTTTTAACATTAAGTTCAAAAAAATAATAGTTTACAGTTCAATAGTTGAACGTTATATTGTTCATAATTTGAACAATGTCAATGAATAATCCAGATCACTTTAATGTTTTGAGAAAAATAAAATCAAAGCCAAATTCAACACAGAGAGAACTGGCTAAAGATCTGGGTTTTAGTGTTGGTAAATTAAATTATTGTCTTAATGCTCTGATTAAAAAAGGTTTGATAAAGATTGAAAATTTTGGAAAAAATCCAAACAAGTTACAATATAGATATCTTTTAACGCCCAAAGGAATTTCAATTAAAATTCAATTAACATTAGCTTTTATGAAAAAAAAAATGCAAGAGTATGATGAATTAAAAAAAGAGATAGAAAATAATTAAAATGAAAAATAAATAACAATGAAAACGTATTTTATTACAGGTGTGATGGGATTTGTAGGTTCACACTGGGCAGAAAAAATTTTGAAGAATGGCGATAAAGTTATTGGAATTGATATTCATGATAACTCAAAACATCTTAGAAATTATAAAAATTTTGAGTTCATTAAAGACACAATAATTGACAATAAACCCGTATTAGAAAAGTTTATTAGAATAAGTGATTATGTTTTACATTTAGCATCAATTGCAGAACCAGATCAATATATGTTAAGACCAAAAAAAATAATTAATATCGCTGCAGTTGCAGCGATTGATATTATTGATATTTGTCACAATTATAAGAAAAAATTTTTTTTTACATCAACATCTGAGATTTATGGAAAAAATAATTCAATTCCTTTTTCTGAGAATGATGACAGAGTCCTAGGTTCCACTACAACAAAAAGATGGTGTTACAGTACCTCAAAAGCTTTAGTTGAACATTATTTAGAAGCATCTGCAATGAATGATGGTTTAGATTTTAGAATAGTAAGACTGTTTAATGTTTATGGACCAAGATTAAAGGGAAGAGTTGTATCGAAATTTATTGAGCAAGCTCTAAGAAATGAAAATTTAGAGATTAATGGAAGTGGTAATCAAACGAGGTGTTTTACATACATTGACGATGCAATTGATGCTTTTGATAAAATATTAATGTCAGATAAATGTAAAAACCAAATCTTTAATGTTGGTACGGATAAAGAAATTTCAATAAGGGATTTTGCAAAAACTGTAATTAAAGTTTTAAATAGTAATTCTAAATTAATTGATATTAGTTATGAAAAACAATTTGGAAATAGTTATGAAGATATTCAAAGGAGAGTTCCAAATATTAAAAAAATAAAAGAATTTATTGATTGGGAACCAAAAATTTTTTTAGAGGAAGGAATTAAAAAATTAGCAAAAAGTTATGAATAGTTTATATGGTTTTAGTGGAAGATTAAATAAGGATTTTCCTTCTCAAGTAATGGTTGATGTTACTGAAGTATGTAACTTAGGATGCATTCACTGCACACATCCAGCGTTCAAATTAAGTGATAAGTATGAGAAAAAAATGTTGTCACCAGAATTAAACAAAAAAATGGTGGATGAAGTTCGAGAATATGGAAAGAACATAACAAAATATATTAGATATACAAGTAATGGAGAACCTCTGGTGCATCCAAAATCATACGAAATGATTTTATATGCAGTTGAGAATTCAAAAACAAAAGTTACTCTAACAACAAATGGTACTTTATTGAATAAAAAGAAAATGAAAAAATTGTTAGATACAGGATTGCATATGATTGATATAAGTATTGATGCATTTAAAGAAGAAACATATTCAAAGGTAAGAGTTGGAGGTGATTTAGAAGTTACCAGAAAAAATGTTATTGATCTTATTAAACTTAGAAACGACAGCATTGGCAATACAAAAATAATTGTTAGTTTTGTTGAACAAAAAGAAAATTCTAATGAGATAGAAGATTTTAAAAAATTCTGGGATAAAAATGGTGCTGATCAAGTTTTAATTAGAAAGCTCCATACAAATAGTGGTTCAAATTTAAAAGAAAAAAACTTTAAAATAAATTGTCTAAAGAGCAAAGAAGAGAATGATAAATTAGAAGGTAGAAAGCCTTGCCTTTATCCTTGGGAGAGAATTGTTCTGAATGCTAAGGGAAATTTGGCATTTTGTCCAACTGATTGGTTTGGAAAGTCAGAAATTTTAGATTATGCCTCACACTCAATCAAAGATACGTGGTCAAATAAATTTTATAAAGATCTTAGAAAACAGCATTTAGAATTAAAATTTGAAAATAATTTTTGTAAAAATTGCCCAGATTGGAAAAACACTAGCTGGCCATTTGATGAAAATAAAAGTTATGCAGATCTTGTAGAAAAAATTTTATATTAAAATGAGGAAAAGCTACTACTATGGCAAGCATTTTATTGATCAAAAAGATATTAACGCAGTAAAAAAATGTTTGTTCTCAAACTCAATAAGTCAAGGAAATGAGTTAAAAAGTTTAGAGGAAAATGTTGCCAGATACTGTGGAGCAAAATATTGTGTAGCAGTATCAAGTGGAACAGCCGGTCTTCACATGGCAGTGTTATCACTTGATTTACCAAAAAAATTCAAGGGATTAACAACCCCAATCACTTTTGCAGCTACAGTAAATTCTATGATTTTATCTGGAGGTGAATTCAATTTAATAGATATTGATAAAAGAAGTTTTAATTTAGATACAAATGAATTAACCAAAAAACTAGAAAATAAAAAAAAATTCGCTGATCTAATCATACCAGTTCACTTTGCAGGTCAAAGTGCTAATATGGAAAAAATTTACTCTTTATCAAAGAAATATGGAATTAAAATTATAGAGGACGCTAGTCAAGCAATGGGAGGCTTATATAAAGGAAAAAAAATTGGCTCATGTAAGTATAGTGATCTGACAGTATTTAGTTTACATCCAGTAAAAACTATTACTAGTGGAGAAGGTGGATTAATTTTAACAAATAATAAAAAAATTTATTCTAGGTTATTGGATTTAAGAATGAATGGGATTAGAAAAACAAATAAACCAACTTGGGAACAAGATATTCATTTTCCAGGATTAAATTATAAGATATCAGAGCTAAATTGTGCTTTAGCGAACTCACAAATGTCTAAGATAGACAAATTTGTAAATTTGAGAAAAAATATTTCAAAATTTTATAATCAGAATTTAAATCAAAATATATTTGAATTACCAAAAATAATGTCTGAAAATATTTCAGCTTGGCACTTGTATGTAGTAAAAATAAAAAAAAAAATAAAAAAAAAACAAAAGATAATTTTTTTAAAAAATTAAGAAAAATGAATATTAATTTAGATGTCAAATATAAACCTATACAAAAGTTTAAATTTTATAAAAAAAATTTTAATTTAAATACTTGTAAAAAATCAGAGGACTTTTTTAATCAATCTTTTTGTTTGCCAATTTACCCCTCTTTGAATAAAAAAGATCTACAATATATATGTAAAAATATTAACCAAGTTGCAATTAAAATGAAAATATGAAGGAAGTAAAATTAGGAAAAAAAATAATTGGTGAAAATCAAACAGTCAAATTCGTTGCAGAATTAGGTGTTAATCACTTAGGAGATTTTGAGAGAGCAAAAGAGATGATTGACTCTGCAATTAATTCAGGTGCTGATTATTTAAAGTTCCAAACTTATTTGAGTGAAAAAAGATATGATTTAAAAACAAATCCTAAAGCTAAAGAATTCATAAAAAATTTATCTAATTGGGAATTTTCTAGAGAAAAAGATGAAATTTTATGGAGATATGCTCAAGATAAAGGGGCAGAGGTATTTACTTCTCCCTTTGACATTGACAGTGTAAATTTTGCAGAAAAAATGGGAACTATTGGATACAAAATTGCTGCGTTTGAAATTAATAATCACGAATTAATAGGTGAAATATGTAAAGCAAAAAAGCCAATTATTATTTCAAGAGGTATGTGCACATTTAAAGAGATGGATGATGTTGTTAATATTTTTGAAAAAAATTCTTGTCCTTATATAATCCTTCATACAATTTCATCTTACCCATTAAGAAAAATTTACAGTAATTTAAATATGATTCATGCCTTGAAAAAAAGATATGACTGTCCAATAGGGCATTCAGATCACACAGTTGGTACAGAAATTCCACCATTAGCTGTTGCTGCCGGAGCAGATATTATCGAAAAACATTTCACAGTTAATCCAAAACTAAGGGAGTCCGATAATTTTTTTTCTGTAACAGAGGAAGAAGTAAAAGAAATTAAATTTAAAATTGATAAAGTAAGAATTTATATGGGCAAAAATGATATTTCTAAAATTGATACAGAAGACTTTATGTGGACATTCCGTAGAAAATCTTAATGAGAATTTTTTTTAGATGTCGAGGAGGAAAATTTCATGGCTGGGGAAATATAGTAAGACTATCTAATATTGCTCAATACTTATTTGAAAAAAATAAAAAAATATTTTTTATATATGAAGGTGATGTTTTTGTAAAAAAATACCTTAACAATTTTAAATTTAAAAAAATAAAATTAAAAGAAGACATAAATTATTTGGATGAGATCAAGATAATTAACAAGATAAAAAAACCAGATTATACAATAATGGAAATGCTTGATCTTAATATTGATCTCCAAAAATTCTATAATAAAATTTCCAATAAATTTGTTATTTTAGATGATATACTAGATAAATCTTACTATTCTGATTATCTTATATCTTGTCAAGATCATCCCACCAAAATAATTGAAAATCTTAATAAACTAAGCAAAACAATAGTTAAAGTTAATAGTAACTTTTTTCCTTTTTCAAAAAAAATTCTTCAAATAAGTAAAAAAAAGCAAGAGAATAAAAAAAAAAATTTGCTAGTTTTTTTAGGAGGTGGAGATTACAGTTCTGCATATATCAAAATTGCAAAAGCACTAAAGAAGTTAAAATTTAAAGAATCCACTTTTGTACTAAGTAAGTCAAATTTTAATTCGTTAAAAAAAGAAATAAATCTAATTTATCCAAAAATTAAACTTTTAAATGGTACAAAAAATGATGGCAAAGTGTTTTATGAACATAAAATTGCAATTGTTTCAGGTGGATATACGAAATTTGAGGCAGCATTATTTAATTTACCATTAGCAATGATTAA
>MDSZ01218810.1_pt1 | contig 13825 bp, 7 predicted proteins | sample 811201 | NCBI WGS metagenome assembly MDSZ01 (sample SAMN05326647, study PRJNA326480) | marine metagenome | isolation source: seawater | place: Indian Ocean: North | collected 2010
AGAATTGATTGATTCATGTCACTCAAATGGTATTGCTGTAATAATGGATATTGTTTTTAATCACGCTTTTCAACCAAATCCTTGGTTAAGATTGTATTATGATAAGGCTAAAGATGAACCTACATCTCAAAGTCCATGGTTTAATGTTGAACCTACACACCCTTTTAATGTTGGATATGATTTTAATCACTCTTCTCCATTAGTACATAAAATGATTGATAGTGTTTTAAATTATTGGACTAGCGAATTTAGATTTGATGGATATAGATTTGATTTGTCTAAGGGGTTTACTCAAAACTATACACTAGGAAATGTAGGATTATGGAGTAGTTACGATCAGGATAGAATTAATAATATTAAAAGAATATCTTCAAATTTTTGGAGTAATTTCCCTGGTAGATATGTAATACTAGAGCATTTTGCTGATAATAATGAAGAAATAGAATTATCCAATCATGGATGTATGCTTTGGGGTAAGGCTCATAATCAATACAATGAAGCAACAATGGGCTACGTTGGAAATGGATCAGATAATTTTGAGTATCAAGTGTCTAAAAATGAGAGAGGTTGGAGTTTTCATAATTTAGTAGGATTTATGGAAAGTCATGATGAAGAAAGATTAATGTATAATAATTTATTATACGGAAATAGTACAATTGGTTATGACATTAAAAATGTTGAAAATTCTTTACAAAGAATGGGGTTAGCAGCTGCATTCTTTTTTACCGTACCTGGACCAAAAATGATGTGGCAATTTGGAGAACTTGGTTATGATTTTTCAATTAATTTTCCCTCAAACACAGAGGAATCTAGAACATCGCCCAAACCCGTAAAATGGGACTATAAAACTGATTTTTTTCGACATAAATTATTTTTAGAATACTCTGCTCTAATTAATTTAAAGATATCAAATCCTGAGTTCAGAACATCTAACTATCGTATGGAAACCTGGGGAACTCAAAAGCAAATATATATTGATGATCCAAATTTAAATGTTGTTGTTATTGGAAATTTTAATTTAATTTATGATAATGTTTATACTGGATTCCAACATACAGGTTTATGGTATGACTATATGTCTGGAGACTCTATAAATGTTACAGATGTAAATATGTCCATTGGATTAGATCCTGGAGATTGGAAAATTTTTACAGATAGACCATTACCAACTCCAGATTTGAATAATCCGATAGACACAAGTATTATTTCATCTACTCTAAATTTAGAAGAAATAAATAAAATATTAGTTTTTCCAAATCCTTCATCAAATAATATATTTTTTAAAATGAGAAACACTGGAAATTATTCTATTGAGATATTTAATTCTCTAGGTGATTTAGTATTTGATGATTTGTTTGAATCTCAAAAAACATTTTTATATCAGTGGGACGGTTTATGCAATGATGGATATAAAATTAGTAGTGGAATATATACTTATATCATTAGAAGTAAGGATGATTTTAATACTGGTAAAATTTCTTATATTGAATGATTAAGGGACTCATTTTTGATTTAGATGGAGTTATAGTTGATACAGCCAAAAACCATTATTATGCTTGGAAGAAAATAGCTGAATCAATAGGAATTAATTTTGGTAAAAAAGAAAATGAGTTAATAAAGGGACTCAGTAGAAAAGAATCTCTTGAAAAGATAATTAGTTTGTCTAAATCTATATCTATTAAAAAATCACATTTTAATAATTTATTAATTCAAAAAAATGAAGAGTATTTGAATTCAATTTCAAATATTAACAAAAATGATATACTTCCGGGTATTGAAGATTTAATTTTATATTCAAAAAAAAATCAGCTAAAATTAGCTGTTGGATCGTCTTCAAAAAATGCTATTTATATTTTAAAAAAAATAGATTTATATTCATGTTTTAATGTAATTATAGATGGAACAATGGTAAAAAATCCAAAGCCTCAGCCTGAAGTATTCATTAAATGCTGTGAAGCTATTAATTTATCTCCAAAAGACTGTTTAGTTTTTGAAGATTCTCGTAGTGGAGTTCACGCTGCAAAATCAGGAGGATTTAAAGTAATTGGTGTTGGAAATGATAATTTAATTGAAATAGCTGATTTTTATGAAGATAATTTAAATGGCTTTAAATTAGAAAAATATGAAAAGTTTATTTAATGTAGATGAGTGGAGTATTGTTCAAAGTAAATTTGAACCTGAAAAACAATTAGCAGCCGAAAGCATCTTTAGTATAGGAAATGGCACTTTTGGGCAAAGAGCAAACTTTGAAGAGCATTACTCAGGGGTGTCATTGCAAGGGTCATATATTGGTGGTATTTATTATCCAGACAAGACTAAGGTAGGATGGTGGAAAAATGGTTACCCTGAATATTTTGCTAAGGTTTTAAACTCTTGTAATTGGATTGGAATTGATATTACTATAGGAGGTCAAAAGTTAGATTTAAATAAATGCACTGTAAAATCTTTTCATCGTGAATTAAATATGTATACCGGAATTTTACATCGAAAATTTAAATGTGCTTTAAGCGACGGAAAAGAAATTGAAGTTAAAACTAAAAGATTTTGCTCAATGAGTAATGAGCATTTCGCTGCAATAGAATATAATATTATACCTTTAAACTTTACTGATTCCATTACAGTAAATCCATACTTAGATTTTAATGTGAAAAATCAAGATTCTAATTATGACGAAAAATTTTGGAAACCATATGAACAAGAAGTTACTAGCAAAAATAGTTTTATCTCCGCTGTTACTAAAAAAACTAATTTTTTAATATATGTTGGAATGAATTCAGAAGTTGTTTGTAACAATGAAATTTTTGATCATAATGAGTTGATTCAAGATGATATGTATATTTCTCATAACTACAGTTTTTTAGCGAAACAAGGAAATGAATATTCAATTAAAAAGTATATATCAATTGCGTCAAATTTATCTATAAAAGACAAAGAAGTTAAAAAATATATGTATAATAATTTAGATTTACTAACTAATTTGGGCTTTGACAAAGCGGAAAAAAAACATTCAAACGCATGGAAAGAAATTTGGGATCATAGTGATGTTAAAATAATTGGAGATATTGAATCTCAACAAGCTATTAGATTTAACATTTTTCAGTTATTTCAAAGCTATAATGGTAGCAATCCTAAATTAAATATTGGACCAAAAGGGTTTACTGGAGAAAAGTATGGTGGTTCAACGTATTGGGACACTGAAGCTTATTGTTTACCTTTTTTCTTAAAAACTGCTAATAGTAATGTATCAAAACAACTTTTAAAATACCGATATAACCATTTGGTAAAAGCAAAAGAAAATGCGAAAAAATTAGGATTTAAAGACGGAGCAGCTTTATATCCAATGGTAACAATGAATGGTGAAGAATGTCATAATGAGTGGGAAATTACATTTGAGGAGATTCATAGAAATGGTGCAATAGCATTTGCTATATGTAATTACTATAAACATACAAAGGATTATCAATATATAGATAATTATGGAAGAGATGTTTTAATCGCAATTTGTAGATTTTGGAAACAAAGGGTTAATTGGTCCAATAAAAAAAATAAGTTTGTCATACTTGGAGTCACTGGTCCCAATGAGTATGAAAATAACGTTAATAATAACTGGTATACAAACTACATCGCTAAATGGTGTTTAGAGTATACAATAAAAATTGAAGAGGAGTTTTCAAAAAAATCAGAATCAAAGTTAGACTCTAGAGAAATTAGTGAATGGAAAAATATTATTAATAATATTTTTCTACCTAAAATAGAAGGAACGAATATTTTCTTGCAAAATGATGGTTTTTTAGATAAAGAACTTAGTCCTATTGAAAATATTCCAATAAATGAAAGACCAATATGCCAAAACTGGTCGTGGGATCGAATTTTAAGATCTGCATATATTAAACAAGCTGATGTATTGCAAGGTCTATATTTTTTTGAAGAACATTTTGATAAAGAAATTATCAAAGAAAATATAGATTTTTATTTTCCTTTGACTGTTCATGAATCATCATTATCCCCATGTGTTCACTCAATTTTATTTTCAAGCATTAATAATATTGACAAGGCTTTTGAAATGTATTTGAGAACATCAAGATTAGATTTAGATGATTATAATAATGAGGTTGATGAAGGGTTACATATAACTTCTATGGCTGGATCATGGCTCAGTATAGTAGAGGGCTTTGCAGGAGTAAGAATTAAGGATGATGGAATTTTTATTAGTCCAATTATTCCAAAAAAATGGAGCTCTTATAATTTTAAAATGTATTACAATAATGAAATTATAGAGTTTCTTGTAACAAATGACCAAGTAAATGTGACAAATAACTCTTGTAACAATTTGAATCTTTTTGTAAATGATAAAAAATATATATTAAATGAAAAATCTAAAAAAGTTATTGATTTATAAATACATAGTTTTATGTAGTTTTTTCATCGGGTGTGTACAAAATAACAAGGATAATTTGTTTACTCAAGACTTATTTTCTCCTATCGTGTTGTTTGATGATACTACAAATATTAGTGATTCGTATTTTTTAATAGGTAGGGTAATTGATTCAATACACTCAGAAATAACACACATAAAACATAAAGATAAAATAATTTTAATCGCTGACGAACACACTCCAAGTTTATCTAATTTACGAATTTGGACAGATGGAGAATCATTTGATATTCTTGTAAAGAACAGATTGAAGAAAAAATATAATTTTAGATACAAATCAAAGATTTCAACAAATTCCCAAGTTAGTATTGTAGGAGATTTTAATGAATGGAATCCAAATGCAAATTTACTTCAGTACAACAAAGAAAATAATCTTTGGGAGACTAATCTTTTTATTGACTACGGTTCACATGAGTATAAAATAGTAATCAATAATGAATGGCTTATAGATAAAAATAATGACAAAATCAAAATTAAATCTGGTGGAAACAAAAACTCTGTTCTAGTTTTTAAAGATGATGAACATAAGTCATTATACTTAGACGCTAGAATAAAGAGTAATAAAATCTTTATTGATAAAGAACCAGAATCAACTGTTTTAGCGTTTTGGAATAATCATAAAATTGAGATGAACGATACTTTTTTGATAGTTCCTGAAAAAGCGAAAAAAGTTGGATACTCTCACATTAGAGTTTTTAGTATGAAATCAAACTTGGAAAGTAACTCATTATTAATTCCTTTGTTTAATGGTAATGTAATTAATAATTTTACTGATTTGGATAAAAACGATAAATATTCTAAGAGTTTATACTTTATTTTAATTGATAGATTTTTTAATGGAAATTTGAAAAATGATTTTCCAATAGATGATTCCGATGTTCATCCAAAAGCAAACTATATGGGTGGTGATATTGAGGGAATTACTCAAAAAATTAAAGATGGATATTTTGATTCTTTAAATATTAATTCAATATGGTTATCTCCAATAACACAAAATCCATTGTACGCAGAAATTGAATATCCTTATCCTCACAGAAAATACTCAGGATATCATGGATATTGGCCGGTATCTTGTACAGACATTGATTACAGATTTGGAGATACCAAATCTTTAAAAAAGATGATTGAAGAAGCTCACAAAAAAAATATTAAGGTTTTGTTGGATTATGTGTCTAATCATGTTCATGAGACAAACCCTTTGATTATTAACAATCCCGAATGGTCCACTGATTTTATCTTAGAAGATGGAAAAGAAAATATTAGAATCTGGGATGAAGAGAGATTAACTACTTGGTTTGATAGATTTCTTCCATCAATTGATTATTCTATCCCAGAGGCTGTCGATGCAATGACAGATTCTGCTTTGTATATGTTAGAAAAATATAACTTGGATGGATTTAGACACGACGCTACTAAACATATACCTGAAATTTTTTGGGAAACTCTAACTTTAAAAATTAAGAAAAAATATCCAAATAAAAAGATATATCAAATAGGTGAGACATTTGGCAGTAGAGAGTTAATAGGAAGGTATATTTCTTCAGGCAAACTCGATGGTCAATTTGATTTTAATTTATATTTTGACATGAGAAATGTTTTTGCAACAGAATCATCATTTAAAATTTTGAATAATTCATTATTAAATACATTTAGTTATTATGGAGATTTTTCATTGATGGGAAATATTACTGGCAATCATGATATTCCAAGATTTATATCCTATGCTTCAAACTCATTGTCATTTGAAGAAGATGAAAAAGAAGCTGGATGGAATAGAAATTTAGAAATAATTGACACGATAGGTTATAATAAATTAAAAATGTTGACCGCTTTTATTTCAACTATACCTGGTATACCAGTAATATATTATGGTGATGAAATCGGGATGATCGGAGCTGGAGATCCCGATAATCGTAGGATGATGAATTTTGAAAAACTTTCTCAAAATCAAATGTCTATAAAATCAAATTTGTCTAAATTGTTAAAGTTGAGAAAACAAAGATTATCATTAATTTATGGAAGTTTTAAATGTATACACGTATGTGATAATTTATATGTATATCAAAGAACATATTTTGATGAAAAAACAATAGTATTTTTAAATAAATCAGAAAATATAATTGAGTATGATTTATATGAATACGAAAATAAATTTAAGGTACATTTTGGTTCAACAATAAAAGACAATAAGTTACTATTGAAGCCATATTCTCATGAAATTCTAACTATAAACTAAAAAAATGAAATTTAAATACATATTTATTATTCTATTTATTACATCTTGTAAAACAAATGTTGAATACACAAAAGATATACCTGAGTGGTCAAAGAACTCTGTAATGTATGAGGTGAATATTCGTCAGTTTAGTCCTGAGGGTACATTTAATGCTTTTTCTGAGCATCTTCCAAGAATTAAAGAAATGGGTGTAGATATAATTTGGTTGATGCCAATACATTCTATTGGAGAAGAAAATAGGAAAGGAACTTTAGGAAGTTACTACTCGGTAAAGGATTACAAATCTATCAATTCAGAGTTTGGAACTAAAGACGATTTTAGAAATTTAGTAAATAAAATTCATGAATTAGATATGAAAATAATTATTGATTGGGTAGCAAATCATAGTTCATTTGACAATATTTGGGTAAAGAATGGTAATTTAGATTGGTACAACCTGGATAGTTTAGGAAAACTACAACCTCCATCTGGTACAGATTGGTGGGATGTAGCCGACTTGAATTTTGACAATATTGAAATGAAACAAGAAATGATTGAATCTATGAAATATTGGGTCCAGGAATTTCAAATAGATGGTTTTAGATGTGATGTAGCTGATTGGGTGCCAATTTCATTTTGGGATACATGTAGAATGGAGTTAGATCGTATAAAAGATGTATTTATGTTGGCAGAGGCTGAAACTCCTGAACTACATGACAAAGCTTTTGATATGACATACGCTTGGGAATTTCACTTTATAATGAATGATGTTGCAAACAGTAAAAAAGATGTTACAGATATTATACGATATATTGATTCGACCAAACAAAAATTTGATTTTGAAGATTATAGATTACAATTTATTTCAAATCATGACGAGAATAGTTGGAAAGGATACGCTAAAGAAAGACTTGGTGATGCAGTAAAAACTTTTTCAGTGTTGAGTGTTGTAATGGAAGGAATGCCATTACTATATAATGGACAAGAAGCAAATCTTCAAAAAAGACTTGAGTTTTTTGAAAAGGATACAATCTCATGGGAAGACACATCATTATATGATTTTTACAAACAATTATTTCACTTTAAAAAAGAAAATGAAGCATTATGGAACGGGAACTATGGTGGACCCATAGAAATTCTTTCTGACAGAGAAGATACAAAGGGATTAGCTTTTTTGCGAGAAAAAAATGAAAATAAAGTTCTTTCTCTATTTAATCTCTCATCAGATACTATCAATTTAAAAATTAATTCTGAAAATATCACAGATCATTACACTAGACTTTTTACTAAAGATAAAGAAAATCTAGAAAATATCTACGAGGTAACTATGTTACCATGGGAGTTTAGAATCTTTACAAACAATAAATAAATGATAAAGAAGAAATTACTTGGATTTTGGGACATATGGAATATGAGTTTTGGGTTTCTTGGTATACAATTTGGTTTTGCTTTGCAAGGTGGATTCATGACAAGAATTTTTCAAACATTAGGAGCTTCAAAAGATGAAATTCCTTTGTTGTGGATCGCTGCACCATTAACAGGATTAATTGTACAACCAATAGTAGGTTATATGAGTGATCGTACTTGGAGTGTTCGTTGGGGAAGGCGTAGACCTTATTTTTTAGTTGGAGCTATTCTAAGTTCAATTACATTATTTTTTGTTCCCCACTCTCAATATTTATGGATGGCCGCGGGATGTTTATGGATTTTGGATGCGTCTATTAATATTTCTATGGAACCATTCAGAGCTTTAGTAGCTGATAAATTATTAGAAAGTCAAAGATCTTATGGATTTATTGTTCAAACACTTATTATCGGAATAGGAACATGGATAGCTTCTAATTTACCGTGGTTTATTTCATATTTAGGATTTTCAGATAATGCAGCCCCAGGAGTAGTTCCAATGTCAGTAAAAATTGCGTTTGGAATTGGCGCATTAGTTTTTCTAATGAGCATTCTTTATACCGTTTTTACCACAGATGAATATCCCCCTGAGAACTTAGAAGAATTTAACAAAAATGTAAGAGATAAAAGATTTTCTTTTTCTGAAATGATGAGTGAGTTTTTATCGATTCCAAAAACAATGAAAATTTTGGGAGTAATTCAGTTTTTTAGTTGGTTTTCATTCTTTGCTATGTGGACAATGGCTAATCCTGCCTTAACTGAGCATATATTTAATAGTCCCGCCCCAATTTTGTCTGAATATAATTTAGACAATTTAGATGACAAAATAAGATTCGATGACACAAATGAAAAATTTCAAAAATCATCTAATCTAGTTGGTTCGTACATGGGAATTTATGGTTTGTCATCAATGTTTTTTGCATTAATGCTGACTTTTTACACCTCTAACAGAAGTATCAATAGAAAACTTGTTCACATGTTTTCATTGATTTTGGGAGGTATTGGTTTTTTGATTATGTTTATATTTCCATTTGAAAAAACATTAATATTTTCATTTATTTTTATAGGTTTTTCATGGGGAAGTATTCTCTCTATGCCATACGCGATGTTGTCTGGTTCTGTAAGTGCAGAAAAAATGGGTTTAATGATGGGTATTTTTAATATCTTTATTGTAATCCCTCAAATCTTTGCAGCCCTTGGTGGTATTAATTTCTTATCAAATCTAATCGGTCCGCTGGTAATAAATTCTATGGTAGTAGCTGGAATTTCTTTAATTATAGCAGGACTCCTGAATTTATTAATTAAGGAGGATTAAATTCAAAGTCTAATATCCTTCATTTTGTATCATGTTTGGATTTTGATCAATTTCTTGTTGTGGAATAGGATATATTAATTTTGGGCTGTTCCAGTCATAAACTCCTAAATTAGTATTAAAGTTTTGTTTTTTTCTTTTTAGGTCATGGAATCTATCACCTTCAAATCCTAATTCTATATTTCTCTCTAAACTAATTTTATTAATTAAATTTTGAAATCCAGTAGTGTTATTATCAACTTCTCCGTTTGCTCTTTCGATTAAAATGTTATAGTCATTTCTAATTTCTGAATCAGAATAACCACCAACTCTAACTTTACATTCAGCTCTTGTTAAATATAGCTCTGACAACCTAATAATTGTAACATTCATCGCTCCATTACTATATTTTTTTAAATAAGGCACACCAAAAAATGTATAAAGTTCTGATTTTCTTTTATCATCGATATAATTTATTATACTATCAAATTCTTGATTATATACTACTGATGTTGATTTTAGTCTTCCAACAATTTTTCCGTTACTATTATCTTCTGCTATATTTATTATTTGAAAAATACTTTCATTAGAGTAGATCCATCCAGATAAATCATATATTTCTTTAACTGAGCTATTTAATGAAAATTCATTACTTTGAATGACCTCATTACACCAGTAAAGAGCTTGTTCATAATCGTGTTTTTGAAAGTTTATTTTAGCTAAATATGACATTGCTGCCCACTTTGAGACTCTTGCTTGTCTATCTGAGGGTAGATATTGGATTGAGTTTTCTAAATCTTGGATAATAAATTCGTACACTTGAGCGACGCTTGATCTTGGAGTACTTTGTCCCTCTGTAGCACTTCCCATTTCAAATCTAATCGGGATTCCAAGATGACTATTGTTTTCATTAAATCCTGCGGGCTGCGCAAACATTCTTAACATTTCAAAGTGACAAACAGCTCGAATAAATAAACATTCTGATCTTAAGTTCTCTACTTTTTGAATATTTTCATTTTCAAAATTTGGTAAATAGTTTAATACAATATTGCACATATTTATAGCTCTATATCCATCATTCCAAAGACCGCTCGCCTCTCCATTATACGAGTTCATATCTCTAGTCCTCAGTTGGTTTAATGAGAAGTCAGAATATGGGCCGCTGTCCCAGTTGTCAGCTAATAATTCACTGTTAGCAATCAATCCACCTCCAAGTAAATTGCCACTTTGTAATTGATTAAAAATACCATTAGTGATACTTTCAAGACTATCTAAATTTGAAGTTGCTAGTTCAGAGGGAAACTTGTAATCAGGAATTATTTCCAAATGTTTTTCACATCCAAAAAATGAAATTAAAACAATGAATTTAAAAATTTTTTTCATTAAAATATAATATTTATTCCAGTAGTAATTGTTTTAGATTGAGGAGGAGACAAGTATGTAACCCCTTGAGTAATTGCTCCAGAACCTTCTCGATTAACTTCAGGGTCCCACCCTTCGTATTTTGTCCAAACATATAGATTTTGTGCAGCGATAAAAATATTACTTTTACTTGCTCCAATTTTTTTACATAAGGACTCTGGTAAATTATAACTAATATTTACATTACGAAGTCTGATAAATGACGCGTCATGCAAATGTCTGGATGAATTAATGTCTCTGTTCTCTTCTAAAGAAAGTATTGGGACTTGTGTATTATTATTGTTGTTCTGCCAGTTATCTAATGTTCTTATATCTTGATTCCAACCATACCCCATATTACCTAATTGTCTTTTTCCGTGATCATCATATATTTTTTGTCCTACACTAAATATAAATAAAAAATCTAATGTCAATTTTTTAAAAGTAAATGAATTATTGAATCCTCCATAAAAATCAGGGTATGGTTTCCCCATAGCCTTTCTCTCACTGACTGAATTTGTCGCATTTAACTCAACAATATTTCCATCTAAATCATAAATTAATTCTTTGCCAGTATTTGGATCGATACCTGCAAATTCTGCCAAATAGAAAACTCCTACCGGTTCACCAACTATAGCTCTATTTTCTCCATAGTTTGTTCCTGATACCTCCGTAGCTCCTCCAAGGTCCAGAACCTCATTTACATAGCTACTTATATTTAGTTCAGTTTTCCATTTTAATTGTTTATAATTTGGTAAATTATAAGAAGATAAATTAAAATCAATTCCTTTGCTCTGCACTTTTCCAATGTTTTTTGTGACACTAGTAAATCCACTAGATGGACTGAGCGGAGAATTTGAAACTAAAACATCATTAGATTTTGTATTGTAAAGTTCGATAGTACCAGAAATTTTATTTTGTAAAAATGAAAAATCAACTCCTAAATCAGAAGTAATAGATGTTTCCCATCGTAGATCTAACACAGATGGATTATCTGGCCCAATTCCATGGTTGCCAGCGTAATTTTGGTTTGGACTATAAAAACTATATTGATTAAAATTTCCAATATTATCATTTCCTCTTGTACCAACACTTGTTCTTATTTTTAAGAATGAAATAAGTCTATTATTTTTTAAAACCTCTTCTTCGCTAATAATCCATCCAGTCGATAATGCTCCAAAATGACCAAATTTATTTTGACTTCCAAACCTAGATGACCCGTCAGTTCTGTAAGAAGCTTCAATTAAATATTTCTCGGAGTGATCAAAGTTTATTCTAGAGAAAAAACTCACAATAGCGTATTCTTGACCTTTACCTGATATGGATTCTTCAGTATACATTGATTCATTCAATTTTGAATGATAACTCAAGCTTGGACCGCTAATTCTTTTATATTTATATTTCTCTACAGAATATTGTGAATTAAAACCATTAAGAAATTTTATGTTATTATTATTTATCTTTTTTGAAAGTTCTAAAATAGAATTATAATTATAATTGTGATATTTGATTGATCTATCTTCAATAGTTGATAATTTTGTGCCAGCAGAATCTTCTTTTAAATTAATTTCTTTTGGAGTAAAAAACCGTTCATGTTGATCAATAATGTCATAGCTAAATTGATTGTTAATACTTATCATTTTGTTAATCTTCAATATAATGTCAATATTGTTTATTGATCTGAGTGAATTATTTCTATTATCAAGAAGATTTAGTTCTGCTACTGGATTTAAATTTTGAGTTCCCCCATTATCCCACCAAAAATAGCTTCCGTCATCATTGTATACTGGATATATTGGTAGAGCATGTGATTGTGCTGCTCCAAGACCTCCAGCTGAACCTACTTTTGCATATTTATTTTTGCTCCAAGCTAAATTTGTTGACCCGTTAATTTTTAATTTAGTAAATGGATTATAATTAAGAGAAAGTTTAGTAGTAGCTCTTTCAAAAAGATTTTCTTTGATAAAAGAGCTTTCTTTTTTGTATGATGAGCCAATAAAATAATTTAAAATTTTATTCCCAGCATTGAATGAGAGGTTAAAGTCATGCATTTTTCCAATTTGTAAAACTTCATCTATCCAGTCAGTATTTGATATTGAATCAATATCAATTCCATTAATTGAGTTTAAGTTTGATATATCATTTCCATCATTTTCAAAGGCTAATGAATATAAGTCAACATATTGATTAGCATTCAGCATGTTTAATCTATTTGTTTCAGTAGACAAACCAGTTTTATAGTTGATTTCAAGCTTAGGCTTATTTGCTTTACCTTTTTTTGTAGTAATTAATATTACTCCGTTTGCCCCACGAGCACCATATATAGCTGTTGATGAAGCGTCTTTTAAAATTGTGATATTCTCAATATCTCTAGGATTTATCATAGAGAGTGGATTTGTATTGTATCCAAATCTTGATGATTCGCTAATGTCATTATTTTGTAGTGGAATGCCATCAATAATGTACAGAGGCTCAGCTCCTCCAGATAATGTGTTAACTCCTCTAATCCTAATGGAAGTAGAAGATCCAGCCATTCCGTTATCAGTAGTGATTTGAACACCAGAAGCTTTTCCTTGTAGTGTTGAGGTGAAATTATTATTTATGCTATTATTGATATCATCTGCTGATATTTTTACAACTGAGGAAGATACAAGTTTTTCTACTTGAGTTCCATATCCTACAACAATTACCTGGTCTAAAACTTCTCGATTCTCTTCTAAAATACCATTGAATTGATAAGTTTTGTTTTCACTGACATTTATATTTTTAGAAATTTCATTATATCCAATGAATTTTATTTTTAGAGTATGCTTGCCCTTGGGAACATTATATATTTTGTATGTTCCGTTTAAGTCTGTTGTAGTGCCAAGTTGCAATTCTTCAATAATAATATTAGCTCCAATTGCATAAGTTCCATCAAGATATTTAACAGTCCCTTGAATTGTTTGGCCAATTAAGTTTGAGTTAATTGATAAAATTATTAGAAATAAATAATATTGTATATGTTTCAATTTTATAATAATTTTATATTTTAAAATTTAAATTACAAACTTAAAAATTTATTTTTCATTAAACATTA
>MDSZ01249851.1_pt1 | contig 13825 bp, 13 predicted proteins | sample 811201 | NCBI WGS metagenome assembly MDSZ01 (sample SAMN05326647, study PRJNA326480) | marine metagenome | isolation source: seawater | place: Indian Ocean: North | collected 2010
GTCTCCAGATTGTGGACCTCCGATTTCAAAGTCAACATTATTTCCTGAACATGTCAAAGATACCTTTGTGTTTGAATCAGGATCACATCTTTGAGCTTCTTCTATTGAAGCGACCCCCAACCAATATACACTACCTTCCCAACTTGCAGTAACTTCTAATTCTACAATTCCCGCAATGTCTGGAATCGGTAAAGGAGCCCATCCTGTCGCAGAACCCATAGGGGGTAAGGGGATTTCTTCAGTGGAATTATAAACAGTATAATTTCCAGCTCCAGCAATAGCAATTAATAAGAAAATTATCCCAAGTCCCATTAACGCCTTTCCCATATACATGCCTTCCTTGTAATTTAATTTAATATTTCAGCAATATACTCCAGTTCCTTTAATCCCACAGTATCCATTTGGATTTTTTGCTAAATATTGTTGATGATATTCCTCAGCATAATAGAATTGCAACCCATCTTTAATTTCAGTAGTAATCTTTCCAAATCCGTTTTCGTACAATGATTTTTGGAATTGTTCAAGTTTACAAGACACAATATCTATTTGACTTTCAATTGTTGTATAAATGCAAGATCTATATTGACTACCAATATCGTTCCCTTGTCTATTTCCTTGAGTAGGATCATGATTTTCTAAAAACACTTTCAATAAAGTTTCAAATTTTATTTGACGAGGATTATAATTGATCAATACTACTTCTGAATGATTTGTAGTTCCACTACACACTTCTTTGTATGTTGGATTTTTTATGTCTCCTCCTGCATAACCAACAGCAGTAACATAAACACCATTTAAATTCCAAAATAATCTTTCAGCGCCCCAAAAACAACCCATCCCAAATATTGCAATTTCATTTTCTGGGGGAAAATCTCCCAATATGTTCACATTAAGAACATAATGAGGAATTATGCGGTCCGAAGGCCCCATAGTAAATCTCAAACAATTGATGTGTATTCTTCATCAGGCATAGATTCTGCTAATGCTAATGCCCCTTCTGCAACCTTATGTTCTGGCTTCTTAACAGCAGATACAGAAACTTCTCCAATGTCTGAAATGTATTCAGTAACTTTCTTTGCTAAACCTTTGATTTTTGAAGATCCACCAGCTAAGTAGATATTCTTTCTGAATAATGGTTGGTATTCAGGGTCTCCCCCTGAAATAATTGATTTAACCGCAGTGCCTAGGTGTTGTGCTAAACCATCACATGCAGTTTCAATTAAGTCCCCAATATCCACAGTTTGACTTTTACCTTCTACAGATAAGTCCACTAAAACTTCTTTAGCATCTCCTCCAACGTAAGAACTTTTTTCTTTCCATTTACGCACCATGTCTTTTGTGATTTGTGCGCCAGTATACTTCTTTTCAATAGCGCTCATTAATGATAAATCAACCCAATCTCCTGCTTCAGGAATTGTTATTTGATCATCATCTTCAGGGAAACGACCAACTATTCTAGCAATATCTGTTGTACCAGCACCACTATCTACAATAATTGAACCCATTAATTCTTGAATTGCAAATGCAACAGCAAAAGGTTCTGAAACAACCATTATTGCAGTTAATTTACCCCTAAGAATACTAACAAGGTTTGTTTTGTCAGTGAAAGAAATATGGCTCGGAGAACAAATTACGCCGTACACTTCATCGTATTCATCACACCCAGCAGTATCAATTAGGTGAGTTACAAAATCTCTTGCCGCATTAAGATGCTCAGAATCATCCTGTGCAACACCCGCAGCTAATGGCCGATAGATATCACAAGCTAATCTATTTTTTAGAGCATCTTCTCCAAATAATGTATCTCTTCCTAACATATTTCTTGCAACAGGATCTTTTGGAGTCCCTACTACGGTTTCTATCGTGTGTATGTCGCCTTTGCTAGTAGCAATTGTTGATTGAAATGTACCCAAATCAATGCCTATGTATAATCTATCTCCCATGTATATTCACCACTCGGTTGGAGAGAGCGAAACACTTCTTATCCTTGAAGGTTAAGATTCTTCATCTTTGGCAGACGCTGCTAAATCTTTCTGTTTCTTCCACATAACTATGGCAGAAATAAGCATGATAAGCGAAAGCAGAATCCACATAGAAAACAGCCCATTTAATAGCAAATTCGTAGATTTTGCTTCTACTTCATCACAATAACCATGTAGTTTTAACAAGTCAAAATTCTTTAATGGTAACGAGAGCGTGTGCCCCTCATCTTTATTTTCTAAAGTCAAATAGATAATTTGCCCGATTTCAATTTTCTGCTCCCAAGATTGATTTAATTCCAAAGCAGAAATGGTCAAATTACCATCATCATAAATCATAGCATTATTTCCAATATCAAAATCAATACTCCCCGTAGTATCGACTCCCATAACCCAGTAGTTTTCACTAGAACAACTCATTGTAGTATTATCCAGATTCCAACTGCTATTGACAATATTTACAAAGGCGTGCTCTTTAGATTCACTTAATAAAATCAATAAAGAATCATCTGAAACATCTCCCCTTATAGTCAAGAGGTTTTCATCATTATCAGAGTAATCAAAACTCAAGGAGGGCAAATCCTTAATTTGAAACTGTGGAATTAAATGTTTAACAGCCAATATTCTATTGGAGCCTGTATTTTCTTTCCAAGACCACTTTAATTCCATGAATTCAACATCTTTTGGAACATGAATAATTTCACTCATAAAAAGATCACAACTTTGCCATGCATAACTTTCAAATTGAAACTCACAAGAAAGCCGTTCGGGTATAACCCCTCCTTCCACCCAAGGAATCTCCCAATCAGAAAGATCCCAATACATTTCCACCGCAACAAAATCTGAATTAGAGTTTTCAGCGACCCACGCCCTCCAATCCTTAAGTGCCTCAGGAGCTTCTAAGCGCTTAGAATCCAAATTAAATGTCATGTGATTTCCCTTACAATCAGTTAATGCAGGAGGCCACCAAATGCCCTGCAAACTCCATTCCCTCCGACTTGAATTTACCCCAGTTAAAGTTTCATTTTCAGTTGAACACAGGGGAATATCGATCCCTTCACTTAGCGTTTCAAACCCAAACGGGCTATTCGACAAATTAGCCGAAATATTACGAGGTGCATTTATGTCTAATTCTACTGCTAAATTACCAGGATTATTTGTGAAATTCCAATTAAGGGATTTTGCAAATTCAAAATTTATTTGTTCAAAAATACCCCCAGCGCCAACATATGTATATCCCAATACATGCTCAACTACAATATTTTCAAAACCTCCCCCACTTAATTTAACAGGTTGCTCCTCGCCAATTCCTTTAATTGACAATCCAAATCCAAGGCGATCTCCCTCAATACCAATACTTCCAGGATTGTTACCAATGCCGATATAACTTCCTTTAACAATTACATGAATCCAATCAACTCCAGCCAAATCTTCAAGATTCAAATTAATACCAATTGTAGTTTCATTTTCTGCTGAAGGACCTCCTGGATCTATTGAATATAATCTTGAAAATCCATCCTCTCCTAGATCATTTCCATATGCAATTCTCCCGTCAGAAGTAATAATGGAAATTTCTAATTCATCTACCAGATAAGGCTCTGGTTTTGCTAACCAAGATAATCTTGCCTCAATATCCTCTTCTCTATTTATTGTAAAATTCCACCTAATTTCTTCACCAGTAGATAAAAAAGGCCCTCTGGCTCCCGAACCATCCCAAGAATTTTGTGTCAAGGAATTAAGAGGAGTTATATTATTTTCAATTCTTGAATCTGTAAAAGCACTCCAATCTCCATCATATTGGTAACTGTCCCAAATCCAAACATTATCAATTGTTGATTTATTATTTTCAAAAAAATCATTAGGGAGTATTTCTGAAATATTTAATACACCCCATCCTTGTTCTGAATCTGGGATATTTGAGTTAGAAAGAGAAGTAGTGGCTAATGAAAGGAGTGCTTTCATCAAAGGGCCACTAGGAGTAAAGCCTCCACTACCGTTACTATTGTCATTTGTGTTGAATAAGCCTTGTTCTACCATTTGCTGTATTATTGCTGCACCCGAAGCTGCAATGGGTGTTGACATAGAAGTCCCTGTTAACGAATATGTATCATTATTCAATGAATTGGCAACTCCGTCACTTTTCGCAGAGACGATATTTTTACCTGGCGCCACCAAAAAGATCCCCCGTGTACCTAAATTTGTAGGGCCTATACTAGAAAAACTCAACATTTCCAAATTTTCATTTTTAGTTGTTGATCCTACAGCAATTACATTTCTTGCATTTGCAGGCTCCATTAATTGGCCCCCAGAATTTCCAGGTGCTACAAAAATTAAACTCCAGGGAACTTCCCGTCCCCATCCATCAAAATCCCCTGAACGTTTGGTGTAATTTACTTCATTATCCCCCCAAGAATCAGAATGGATTACTGCCCCATTTTGGGCCGCTTCCAAAAATAACACATCAACATTTTCGGGAACTTCCCATCCATTTTCACTCACAACATCTTGTACGAGAAGTCTTGAATTATATGAGAGAGAGCTACCTTCTCCAAGCTCTCCGTTTATCCAATTACAAGATAAGCTACCTGCTATATGGGTTCCGTGGCCAAAATCAGAATTATTGGAAGAATCCCAAGAGTCAATGGTAGTGTTTAGTAACTGAACTTTACGATGCGAATCACCAGGAGTTCCCGTAGTATCAACACTGTCTCTAAAACAAGCATGATCTAAATCTATTCCAGTATCTGCAACAGCAATTAAAACACCTTCGCCATTGAGCCCCCGCTCCCATAATTCATGATTCGTTAAAGAGCCAGACTCAATTATTGAAGCCGCAACATCATTTCTTGCATGCGTTACTTTTACTTCTTCTATTTTCCAAACCCCATCTATTTCTAAGTCGTTAGGCATTAATCCCTTAATTTCAAATGATTCGGGCATGCTCCCGACTGTTTTAAGCGAAGGGTAATTTTGAATTTGAATAGGATATTGTTTCAAGACCTCTAAAACTTGAATAACTCCACTAGTTGGTAGATGTGGCTCTAATAAGACACGAAATTTAGAAAAATATAAACTATCAAATTGATTTACATTATTTTTATCTTTAACTTCAAGAATTTTATAATTTATATTATTGTATAATTTTGAATTTAGCGATTCGGACCATACTAGCATTTTATTTTTTGAAATTTGCCTTAAGGGTGTAAAACCTTCTTTTTCCAAAGCAATCCAATCTGCATATGTAATATCATGCCCGAATTCAATTTCTAATTCTGAACCATAAAAAACATCATTTGAGTTAATAATTTCATTATTGGAAAATGCTGAAACTGGTATTAAAATTAGTAACAACATACTCGTAATGATCACAGGAGGATACTTCCCCATAAGATGGCGTATAAGCCAACTCATTTCAGACTTGTTTAAAATTTCACACACTTTTTGACCTATTTTAAACAAATCTTCGCGCCAACGCGTTTAAGATAGTTTGACAAGTCGGAGGTGATATGAAGGCATACAGAGTTACTGGAACTTTGCCCCTAGGAGACGGCGCACAAAAATTCACACAAGATGTTGTTGCCGCATCTACTACAGAAGCAGAACACAAAGTTCTCTCTACATTAGGAAGTAGACACAAACTCAATAGAAGGCAAATATTCATAGATTCCAATAAAGAAATAAAACCTACCAAATCAAATGATCCAAAGGTAATTAATCAATTTAGAGAAGAAATTGCCGCATCTTCAGAGGAAGAATAAAGTTATACAAACATCAAACAAATCAAAAAGGTGATTTGGTGAATAGGGATGAATTAAAAAACATCTCCCAAATGAGAGATTTAAATCATCAAAAAATTTCACAAATTGAAGAACAAATTAGCAAACTAGATCAAGTAATACAAGAACACGAATCAGTATTTCGTAGCTTAAAACAACTTGGAAAGGTTGGAGATAATGAGGGCATGGTTCCCATAGGTGCAGGCGTACAAATCCCAATTAAATATACGAACGTAACATCTACAATAATTGATATTGGAAGCGGAATACATGCTGAGAAATCTGTTGAAGAAACGATAAAATTAATTGAAAAAAGAATTGACGAATTGAAAGCACTAATCGATCAATTAGTAGAAGAACACGCATCTACCACTAATTCTATCAAAGAATTAACAGAAAAATTAGAAGATGCAATAAATCTACAACAATCTCAAAACAAAGACTCAAAAATTTCTGAAGAGACAAATTCTAAGGAAGTAAAACCTTCGAAGAAGAAAAGAAGAAGGTTTGGTGGAGAATTAACATTAGATGATTAAGGTGATTAAATGGGACTATTTGATAAATTTAGAAGAAAAGTCAAGACAATTGCTGAAGAAACAGATACTGAAGAACTAACTGAGGAAAGTTCAGTTGAAACCCCACTCACACCAACATTAATTCAGAATGAATTAAAACCAATTCAGAATGAATTAAATGAAATAGAAACTATACAAAACCCTACTTCTGAATGGGACGAATGGGAATCAGAGAGCGATGAAGAGCCAGAAGATCCTTGGAAAAAACTTTCGAAAAAAGAACGTAAGAAATTAAAAAAGGAAGCCAAAAAAGCAAATAAAGTACAAAACCAAAGTACAAAACCAAAAGGCTCCAAAGTGGATTTACAAATGATGAGATCCACTACTGGAAGACAATTGATCAAAGTGGAACAAGCCCCAAGAGGTTCCGTAGGCGCAAAAAATATTGAATTTGGCGACGGAAAAAATATTCAAATTGATTTAGGTGGAGGAGTAGTAGAATCTGGAGGAAGAGTGATTAAAGAGGGTAAGGCACTAAATGCATTACTTGAAGAAATTGAATGGGCTATGCTAGAATCTGATATTAGTAGTGCAGCAGTATCCGACGTGTTGGGATTAATGCGAGAAAATCTAATAGGGAGCAGATTAAGAAAAGGTGCTAATTTAGCTAAAGTAATCGAAGCAACGATTAAAAGAGCTTTACAATCAATTTTAAGGGCAGATTATTGGGATTTTGAAGCAACAATTGAAAAATATATTTCAGAAGGAGACAAACCAGTCATAATAATGCTTGTAGGGGTTAATGGTACAGGCAAAACAACAACAACAGCAAAGATAGCTTACAAATTGAAGAATAAAGGGTATAATGTTGTGGCAGCAGCATCAGACACATTTCGTGCTGGAGCAATAGAGCAATTAGAAGCACACATGGATCGTTTGGAAATAAAATGTATTTCTAGTCAAAGAGGAGGAGATTCCGCAGCTATTGCAAGGGACGCAATTTCACATGCAAAGGCTAAAGGAGCAGACGTAGTATTGGTTGATACTGCAGGAAGAATGCAAAATAAAACCAATTTAATGAACGAATTACAAAAAGTACACAGAGTTACAAATCCACATCTAGTACTATTTGTAGGAGACGCGTTAGCTGGTAATGATGCAGTCGAGCAAGCAGCAGAATTTTCTAGGGTGTTAACATTCGATGGTGCAGTATTATCAAAAATGGATACAGATGCAAAAGGGGGCGCGGGATTATCTATAGCGCATGTTACAGGTAAACCAATTGTATTAGTGGGGACAGGTCAGGAATATACAGACCTTCACCAATTTGATCCAGAATGGCTTTTAGAACAATTATTTGAGTGATAATATGCAACAACATTATGATAGTTTAGAAAAGATGCATTTGAATTCTCCAATTAATGAATTAATAAAATCTAAAATAAATATAAGCCAGGGAAAGTCCGAAATAAGTTTCAAAAATTCCACCTCTATGAGGTCTGCATTAGATAATATTCATAATGCATACATATTTATGGGGTTAGAAGCAGCAGCGTTTTTTGCGGCGAATTCATTGATTGAAGATGTTTTAGTATCAACCAAATCATTTGAAATTATTTTTTCTAAACCAACAAAGAGTGAGGAATTAATAGCTAAAGGTACTTTTGAAGAAAAATCTATGGGGAATTATATTATTTCTGCAGAACTTTTTGATCTTGATGAAAAATTAATTGCAAAAGCAAAAGGCGTTTTTAGAAGAAGTAAAAATTTATTAGAAGATATAAAAAATTATCAATAACAAGTATTTCCCCAGAAAAAAAGGTGGTATTAAATGTCTGAAGAAGAATTTTTTACAAATGAAGATTCATATCGTTTTTTCCAATTAGTTCATATGTTTCAAAGAACCGTAATGATGAATTTAGGATTAATGGAATATGAGGGAGAGCGTTTTTACGATTTAAATGAAGCAAAAGAAGGAATAGAACTTTTGAGGATGTTACAAAAGAAAACTGCAGGAAATTTAGATGAAAAAGAGGCCCAAATTTTATCTGGAGTGATTTCTGAAGTTCAGATGGCATTTGTCAGCGCTCCTGAAAGAGAAGCAGAATACAAAAAGAATAAACAAGAAGAAGATAAAATAAAACAAGCTTTTACAAATCCAAAAGAAGGCCCTGCCGAAACAATTCTTGAAGAGGAATAATTAAGCGGACATTTGATGAACAAAGAATTCTTCCCCCGTGATGAGTTGAATGGGATTAGTCACAGATGTTGATGATGAAAATGCACCAATTATTCTGTTAGTTGACAATAATCCCATGTCAAGAAGGAGAATAGAGCAATCATTGAAAACTAAAGAGTTCATTTTCATTAGTTGTGAAGATGGAGATAATGCAGTAGATGTTTATTCTGAAAATATGCCCGATTTAGTGATAATGGCATTAGATATACCAAGTATGGATGGTCATGTTGCAGCTTTAGAAATTAGAGAAGTGGATCCTGAGGCTAGAATCATATTTCTTGCCCCAGCAAGATTAGCAAAGTTAGCAGAAGATGCAGCATATTCTGCAGGGGCAGTTGCTTGGATTCAAAAACCAGTAACAGCAACATTATTTGATGAAGTATGGGATAAGGTATTGGGGCCAATTCCAGCAGCACCAGGGTTAGAAGATTTAGATAAACTATATCCTGAAAACTTAGATTCAAACAAGGAGCAATTGCCAGAACTTGGAGGTTTACCTCCACTAGGTGATTTACCTCCACTGGGTGATTTACCTCCACTAGGTGATTTACCTCCACTAGGTGATTTACCTCCACTGATTTCATCCACTTCTGAACCAATTTCTACAGGCACTGAGTCAATAGAAAAAACAGCAAAAAGTTTGAAAAAGAAAGCATTTCTTTTAACTTTTATATTGTTTAGTGGACTTGTAGGTGGCTTTTTATGGAGTATTTTTGGAGATATACCGTATCTATAACTTTCTGGTAGTATCTTCATTAATTACGATATATGGATAAACAATACTTCCCTGAGGTACTTGAAATGCATTTTCAATTTTTAATCCTGGATCGGTTAGTAGCGATTCATCAGCATTAATTAATTTTTTATTAATTACATTTTGTTTTTTAAAATAGAAATACCAAGTAATAAAAATTAGACACAAAATGCCAATGAATATTGAAATCATGGCTAGCATATTTATTCACATCTTTGAAGTAAAGCATTCCAACTGATCTCTGCATATTTTTTAGCCGCATCTATGGGGTTTTCTGCATTGTATATACCACTTCCAACTATGATTGCATCAGAACCAGAAAGTATTGCTTCTTTTGGGTCTCCGTAACGTTGTCCAAGCACCGCTTCATTTGCATTTAGGTTAACTCCAGGCGTCCATATCATTTTTCCCTGTCCAACTTTTTTTCGCAACTCACTTAATTCATTTGGTCTACTTCCATTACCGATAAAGCCAAAACAAGTGGAATGAGATTTTCCAATTTCAATTACAGAGTCTGTATATCCAGGTAATTCTAGTAAATTCCCTTCACTACTCATTTGAGCTAAAACTAGAACACCACCCTTTCTATTGACTTCCGACCATGCTTCATGAATCCCATCTAATACAGAACTTCCCGAAATTAAGTGTGCAGTGATTAAATCAGCCCATTCTCTTGAATTGTACACTCCTCCCATTTGCTTTTTTGCAATCTTTCCAATATCTCCGTGCTTCCTATCTTCAAAAATAAGCAAATCTTTATTTTTTGCTTTAGTAATGAATTCATTCCAAGCATCCTTTGACCAATCATCAATTAAATCTACATGTGTTTTTAATGCTGAAATGTAATCGCCCACTTCTTCAATTAAATCATTTAAATCTCCCATGTTATTTTTATCAGCAGCAAGAACAACCAAACTTTGTTTATTACAAGCTACTTCCATATATTTTCTTGCAATAGGCTGCTCGCAATTTGACCAGCGTTCTCCCCATATTGTTGCAGGGCTCATTGACCATTGGAGAAGGTCTTAGCAATCAAGATTGGGGTAGTTTTGTTTTTTGTTTTAAGGGAGGAGGTGCAGGAATATTTACTCTATTTCTAAACTCTGGGCGCCTCATAGATTCAACGGAGGTTGCCCCCATTACTAACCATTTTTTGTAGTCTTCAGTTCTATTGTTCCATGTCATTTCTTCCATTTTTTGTACGGCTTTTTTATCTTCATTATGAACACGATTAACTATTTTTCGAACTTTTGATAATTTTTGTCTTTCTTCAGAATTTCTTAATTGGACAATTAATCCCACAGCAAATAATCCAGCACATAGTAATGTATTTGGTTGAGTGGATGAGATGTCGGGAAAAGAGACTACTCCATCTGTAACGAATTGCAATCCCAGTGCAAGACAAGCAGTACCAGCAGCAGCACCCGCTAATGCTGCAATTAATTCTCGCGCTTTAATTGTGATTATGTATGTAAAAGCAACACTAACTACTGCAATAATTGTAAATGTTTGCTCATCTAAATTGCTGCCAATACCCATATTATCTCCAGTTTCTTTTAGCCATAACATCAGAAGATAAACAAGTATTGATGCTGAAGTTCTAATTGAATTCCTCCATCCTAAGGCACTCATCCCTCCAAAGAAAATACCCGCTAATATTTTAATTGCTAAAAATAACATTGGTTGACTACTAGGAGAATAACCATCTACAAACATTGGAACTAGATCTTCTGCGAAATTAACTACCATTACGCCAAACATAAATCCTGTAGCACCAAATACAGCAACAAGATATTTATTTCCAAAAAATAGTAATATTGCACCCATTATTATTAGAGAAACCGCACCGATCATAATTCCTGATGCCTCAAGGGTCTCCCAATCGGGCAGTGTCATATTTACTCCGTTCTTTAGCAAACATATGATGCTTATTGGTAAAACAAACTAATTTTGTATGATAATTTTGAATAATCATCATTACGTTAGGGCTTTATCTAAGTTATTTCTAAGTATGTTTGAGGAGAATGAAGACTGCAATAGCGCCCTTCTTAATTTTGTTAATTTGTAGCGCTTCACTTTCTGGTTGTTTTAGTAATGAAGAAATTACAAGTATTGAAGAACCATCTAATTACCCATCAATTTGGGAAAGACATTTACTTGAATGGAATATGTCCCATTCTCATACATTTGTACTTGAAAAGGGACCTCATACAGCACTTGAAGTTCAAGAAGCCACAATTGAAGTTGACACTTCAGGCGTTTGGGAAGGAGGCCCTTCTTCTGCGGAAGTACATCTCTCATACTGGCTCCCTTCAAATACAGAATTAGGAGAACAAGTTCCAGTAATTGCGGTTATTAGTCCATATTTTTCATATGGCCAACCCGGATCTGAATCGACGCCTACTAATGTAGTGGGAGGGGGGCGAGGAGAATTCATTTACGATAATTTCATTCCACATGGTTATGCTTTTGCCCAAGTTGCAGTATTTGCGACTGAGGAAAGTACTGGCTGTTTTGATTATCGTGGTGATGGAGAAGGACTTAGCATAAATACAGCGGTTGAATGGTTAGGTACACAAAATTGGAGTAATGGTAATGTTGCAATTTATGGCAAATCTTACGAGGGAGCAACAGCGTGGGAAGCAGCAGCTCAAGGAAATGATCATTTGAAAACAATAGTGCCAATTTCAGGGACTACTGCATTAGCGCCTTTGCTTTACAAAAATGGTAGTGCAGAAGCAAGAAGCCAAGTAATGCATAGTAATTATGGAGGAAGCATACTCGATTATGATCAAGATGATGTGGATAATTTATGTGGAGACGTATTCGAAGGTTTTCTTGCAGGACCTACAAGGTATGTTGGAGGAGAATTGGATCCCTATATGGATAATTATTATGATGAAAGGAGCCATATAGACAAAGCATTGGGAAAATATAATGGTAGCATTTATTGGGTTCAGGGATTACAAGATTGGAATGTAGATCCTCACCAAGTTTTCGGAGGCCCTCCAGGAGTAAATTGGTATCAAGAATATATTGACAATGGTTATGATGTAAGGGGGATGATTGGACAGTGGGAACATAATTATCCAGATCAGTGGAGTAAGCATAATGCACAGGACTCAGGATATGGGGGCGAAGCAATACATAATATGACAAGATGGGATTGGGCACAGGATCTTTTTGAATGGTTTGAATATTATCTAAAAGGAATTGGGCCAAAACCAGATTTAACAACACAGGTTCAAAGAAATGATGGGGAATGGCGAATAGAAGATACCTGGCCACCATTAGACGTTGAAAGACTGTCCCTAAGTCTGAGTGAATGTAGTAATAGTGGAGCATTTACAGGAGGAGGGGCACCAGTAGTAGGAGGTGGCCAAACCGTTACTATCGAATGTCCAGAATTAAGTACAACTGACATTCACATTTCAGGTTTAACATCATTACATATTCCAGCCATACCGACATTTGATGGCGGCCAAGTGTTTATTGAAATGCAAGATCTCGAAACAGGATTAAGATTAGGACATGCGACAATGGATGTTAGGTATCATGCAGGAGGATATGATGCACAAACCGTAGTTCCCGGGCAACAGATTACACTTTTGATGGAATTTCAAGCAATTGATGCAATATTGCCTGCAGGTCACGGATTGAAATTTATTCTATCTGAACAAGGAGAAGATTATCTTGCACCCGCCTGCGGTACTGCTTGTACAGTTCATGTTTTACCTTCAATGTCAACACTTGAAATTCCAATAATCATTCGTGATGGTGGTAATGTACTCATTACCCCCCAAATAGAGGAAGAATGAGGGCAAAAAATGATACCATTAATTATAGGCATTTTAACGGGCTTCTTCCTATCTTTTGGGATGATACTTTTCAGAGTTTTTAATGGGTCATCAATTTATAGTGCCATGTTTTTTGAAGCTTGGCAAATATTAGAAATTGCATTATTTATTAGGCCAATTCATTTTCAATTTTTCATATTATCCTTTTTATTATTAGGGGGGGTAATATACCTAATAAATTATTTAAAATTAAAGAGTGAAATTCCAAATTTAAATAAATATTTATCATTTATTGGGTATGCGTGTTTAACATATTTTATTTGTGAAACCATACAATATTTTTTAATGAATGAATTATTTTATCAAGGAGTATTCAATACAGTACCTTTTTTCTTAGGTTATTCAATATTATTTTCTTCAATAATTATTTATCTTTCAAATAATAATATTAATCTGAATTTTGATAAAAGTCAAATTTTAAAATGGCTAAAAAGTAATATTTCAAAACTTATTTTTCCATTATTTGCATTATTTTTGATTTTACCAAATATGACTGCAATGATGGGCATACTTCCAGAACCTCCACAAATTAGTGAAGGAGAATTTGGGAATTTAGAAGGAAAATATCCAGTTTATGAAGTAAATTATCATTCAATAATCCCCAATGAAACTTATGATGTAATGATCGATGAAGAAAAAGAAAGAGAGTGGCTTGTAAGGATTTATTTGCCAGGTTTTAAGGAAAAAAATATAGAAAATAAAACA
>MDSZ01032232.1_pt1 | contig 13824 bp, 10 predicted proteins | sample 811201 | NCBI WGS metagenome assembly MDSZ01 (sample SAMN05326647, study PRJNA326480) | marine metagenome | isolation source: seawater | place: Indian Ocean: North | collected 2010
AGACACAAAAAAGCCCCAACCAAATAATTACGTTTAATCATTTGCGGGGTGCAAAGATAAATACTCTTTTCGTTCAAACAAGAAAAATTTGAAAAAAAATAACCCACTTAATTTTAAGCGGGTTATTCAATTCAATTAGCACATCTATAATGTACTATTTAATAGGTGTTTAACGCTTATCTGACCACTTGAATAAGTTTTGTCAATTGTTGGTTATTTACATCAAGTTTTACTACAAAAGCTCCAGAGTTCATATCGGAAGGAATGGCAACGTTGTAGGTATTTAATCCTAAAGCTGATGTTCCAAGACTTCTATTGTAAACTACATTACCTTTCAAATCAACAACAGAGAAATGAATCTCATCCTGAATAATTGCATTTAAAGAAACAAAAATTTCATCGTTCTCAGGGATAAATGATACTGTATTTAGTGTTGGAATTAGCAATTCGTTTACTGATGAAGTGGATTGCTCTCCTATTACATGCTGAGATAGATAGATAGCGTCTCCGCTAGTACCAAAATTATTATTCGCACTATTGGAAGCTACATAAAAAGTAACATCTCCACTATTTGCAGATGGGGCTGTCCATGACCAGTTCCAAGATGTGGTAGCATCTGAATTGCTTGCACTTGTGTGATTAGCATATTTTCTCGAATTGGCACTATTGATTTGGGTGTTCGATCCACCAGTGAAATCACCTGCCATTTCGTTAGCTCCCGTTAAGGCGGTAGATTGAAAACCTTTTTTCGTTGGAGCAGAATTCATGGTAAGCATCACGGTGTATGTCTGACCTGGTAAATAGGCAGTCACTGGATTACTGCCATCCATAACAATAAGCGTATTTTCGTTTGATCCATCTTGAGCAGAACCGGCATGACATTGTGTGCAATTTGACTCTCCAGGCGCACCCGTTTTCCCCGCGCCAGCGCCCCCTGAATTTGAAGGTGAGTAAACCACTTCTAGATTGTTTTTTGAAAATTGAAAGCCAAAAAATATTAGGCTCAGAAATGAAATAATAAGAATAGATTTAGTTTTCATAATATTCGTTTTAGTTATTAATTGTTCATTTTTCCTTGACATATCCACACCTCAAATGCATTAATTAGAGAATCGTCCAAAGCCGGTCCACCAATAGGCATGAGTTGAACACCTCCATTCGCTCGCATTGCATCCAATATCACACTTGCATTATTTTCAATTTTATCATATTCATCAAAGGTATACCCTCCAGCGCCTGATCCATGGCAGCCATTACAATTTTGCTCAATCATAGGCCAAATGGTCGCTGCAAAAGAAACCTCTTCAGCACCTCCACAATTGGTAGCTTGAACCTTATCTTTTGTACAAGAAATTAAAAGCCCAAAAACCGAAAATATGGCAATAATTATATTTCTTTTCATGACCAGCTGAATTGTCTACTTACACAAAAACCTAGTCTGAATTGACCCCGTAGCCAATTTTCGTAGGTGTAAGGAATAAATTGAGTTTCACCAAGACCTTTTGAATTGGTGAAATTAATCGTAAAGTTATGACCGAATGTTTTCCATTCCAATGCCACACCGCAACCATTGTAAAATTCATCTTGTCGAAAATCATTACTATGAAAACAATGGTAATATTCCATCAAAAGAAAGAACTTCTTCGACAATTTGAGTCGAAGTGCTGTACCCAAAGAAAACAATTCGTTGACATCATTTTCAGCAACATAATTGCGATGAACCAGAGTTGGCATAATGGAAACACTTAATACATCCTTTAATCTATATGCCATATTGAGTTGCGTGTAGTACGCAAATCTATGGCTCACCTTTGGAAAATTGGCAACATCACTCATGTCCAATGATGCTTCCTGATAGCTAAATGTTGATCCTCCACCAATAGACAGAGAAATTGGAGGCCCATCTTCTTTTTGAGTCAATACCCTGTATTTCACAAAACCATCTAGAAGTGAACGATAAGGAGCAGAGGTGCCTTTACTTCGACCAAAGCCGAACATCAATTTATCAGTTACGCCGTATTCTAGAGCAATACGCATATCCGAAACATTGTCAAAACCAAACATCGTTTGATATCCGCCGTTGTCTCCCGCGATATCACCAAAACGATGCTCAATTCTCATTTCAAATGTTTTTTCAGGAAGTGTTTCAACAGAATGCCCTGAAATAATCCTGGTAGAATTGAATGTCTTTGGCTCTTCGATCTCAAAATCTGTATCAAAATCAAATTCATCTTGAGCATGAAGACAAAAAGGCGTTATTGAAAACAGAAAAATAACTTTAAAAAATATATTGCGCATTCGCTATGGTCTTATTTTACTATTTGACGTTTAAATTAAAAAAAAGTTGTTATTTAAAATTTATTGCCAAAAAAATATATCCATTCATCTATGTTGAATTCGTTGTCTATTTTTACATTGTATCGATTAAGATAAATCAATAATGAATAAAAAGTCATTACGAAACCTTTTCAAAAAAAAGCGACAGCAATTCAGCAAAACAGAACTGGAGTCTATTTCAAAACAAGTTCGTTTACAACTCACCAATGAGTTTGAATTTAAAAATAAATTGGTCAATGTCTTTCTTCCTATTGAACGATTTAATGAAATTGATTTGTCTCTATTTATTGATGATATTCAAGAACTTGGTGGTCAAGTTTGCCTTAATAAATCTGATTTTAAAAGCAATTCCATCACACCGTATTTGTATGCCGAGTTGAGTCATATTCAAACTAATGAATATGGAATCCCAGAACCAACTGAAGGATCAGAAATCCCCTTGAATCATATTGATTTTGTCATCGTTCCCCTACTAACATTTGATCAAAATGGACATCGAGTTGGTTATGGAAAAGGGTTTTACGATGGTTTCTTAGCGAGCTTTGACTCGAATACCTTGTTTGTAGGGGTGTGTCATTTTGACGAGCCAAGCAATATTGAAGACCTAAGTGAACAGGATGTCCCGCTTCATTATATCATAACCCCAAAAAGAATTTATAAATTTAGCTGACCTATTTTAAATAAGCCTCGTAGAAGTTTGCCATAGGAAGTGATTGATTACCAACCTTTACAAATTGAATTCCGTTGGCTGATAAGAATCTAAGAATTACTCTTCTTGATTTCCCGTCATTATTCACCATATTGAATTTTATTTGATGATTTTTTTCATCGAATTCCGTGGTAAAAAAGGGAGTATAATATGCTGAATATTTACTGACATTCTCTTTTGTTATTTCTGTTGGAAGTGTCATGGTGATTTTACCGTCAACTACAGATTTTTTAAAATCTTCTGCTGATTGAACTGATGCTTCTTGTGCATAAGTGACGAATCCAACCAAAACAAAAACAAGGGAAAAGAATAAAGACTTCATAACAAATTATTTTTCGCTAAGCTACAATATTTTTGCCAATTTTGAATTATGAATGAGCTCTTGCCATTTTATAACAAAAATACAATTGAAGCAGGTTGTGACGAGGCCGGTAGAGGATGCCTTGCAGGACCAGTTGTTGCAGCTGCAGTTATTTTGGATCCAAAAAATCCGATAATAGGACTCGATGACTCTAAAAAAACAACAGAGTCTAAACGAAAGAAACTAAAAGATGAGATTGAAGAAAAGGCCTATGCGCATGCAATTGGTATTGTGTCAAACGAAGAAATTGATGACATCAATATATTGAACGCTAGTTTTTTGGCTATGCATAGAGCAATTGAGGGCTTGAAAAATGTCATGCCTCAGCACCTTATTATTGATGGTAATCGATTTACACCTTTTCAGCAAATCCCACATACATGTATTGTGAAAGGAGATTCAAAGTATCAATCAATTGCTGCTGCGTCGATTTTAGCTAAAACGAATAGAGATTCAATTATGGAAATTCTGGATAAAGAATACAGTCAATATGATTGGAAAAACAACAAGGGATATCCTACTGTAAAGCACAGAAAAGCCTTAAAAGATTATGGAAAGACACCTCACCACAGAAACTCTTTTAATCTCTTTGGAACAGATAAGCAATTAAACCTTTTTGAGTAAACATCTCATTGTTGATTTTATTTCATTTTCTTCAGTTTTAAGAAAGACTTTGCAATTATTTTTGGTTTATGTTGAAAAAAGTAGCTTTTTCTATAGTTATTATTATCTGTTTGTTTCTCACTTTAGACATTATTGATGGCCTAAGCATAGATAAGTCACAAATAGATTCTTCAGCCTATTTTGATCAAAGAGACTCGACTGTTTTTATTGTCAACCACCCGAATAACGTTGATTTTAAAAATGACAACATAAAAACCATTGATGTAAATAAAGATTTATTTCAAAGTATAAAAAAGGACATCCCAGAGAATTGTTCTGTTTTTCTTAGTCAATCAAGAGGATTAATCATATTTGAAAAATCTGGAAACTGGAACAAGGCCTCAATTAAAGAATTGTTTATTGATGGGAAATTTAAAATAGAATTCACCGAACTCAGACATTTTAAATATGGCCCATTCTTAGGTTTTTACTCTAAAAACAAATTGATTTTACACACGAAAGAAATTACCCCAAAAAAATGTAGTGACGGTTTCGTTATTGATAAAAAAGCCCATTATTGTAAAGTTACATTTGATCGTAAAATCCCTGAAACCAGGGATTTTTATAAGTCTGGAAATAAAACAATATCTTATAATAGGCTATCAGCAAAGTCCTCAAATTATGCGAATGTCAATGACAAAGATGTATTTAGTCACTTTATTTCTGATGATTTTGATTCATACACATTTTATGCAAAAGAATTTTTTGCAAACCAAGACGATTCATTTAGAAAAAGCCCATTGTACCCATTAACTGCATCCGGTGTATTGGTATTGGAAGAAAAAGGAAATATGTTGGCTGTTGTAGAATTGAAAAATGGACAAAAATGTAACGAATCACTTATTGAATCTAGAGATGATATAGAGCAATCTGGAAACTATGCCTATCTCCCCAAACTCTCATTTTCAGAAATCCTAGATAGAACGAATAATCGAGGATATTATATTGCCGATATTGATGGTTATGCCATCATCTCAAAAAGTAAAGTTTTTTTTGATCGTGTAACTACAGAAATAAAATTGGGTAATGTTCTTCTTAAAAAGAAAAACAAAATGGATAGGCTATATAATAGCTTGCCACAAAGTGTTTTGCATCGCAAAGTCAGCCAAGACCATGAAATTGCCATTTCAAAAGTGGGAAAAGTCTTGGTTCAGACTGAAATCGTAGATGATCAAAGTGAATCAAATACAATTGAAAACGATTCAAAAGATTATTTCGCAATGAATCCTCGTGAAAGGATCGAATCTTTTTACGCCTATTCAGGAAGAGGGAATACCTTTTTAATCACCGCATCAAATAAATGGATGAAATACGAAAATGGTCTAAGCCAATGGGAAAAGACATTTGAGAAAGAAGTGATAAAAGAACCTAAGCTCATGGAAATGTCATCCAATGAAAACCAAGATATTTCTATCTTGTTCGAGGATGAAAGTCTAATTGTAGATAAGAAAGGTCGTATTTTGAATCGCTTTAATACGAGTGGAGGAGTTCACCCTATTCGAATGCGATTAAAAAATAAGGTATCATTCTTAATTCCCAATATCGACAAAATGGAGGTCGTCGATTATGATGGAAAAGTTATGTCGACGTATTCATTCAGCTCGAATATCGTAGATATGGTTTTATTTAAAGAAAATGGGAAAAAACATGTCGCTGTACTATGTGAGAAAACTTTATTCATAATCAATCTTGAACGAAAAAGAACAGCAAGAAAGATTCCGATAGATGAAGTTTACACGCTATACCAATTCCAAGAAAGCTCCTTTATCATGAACAATGATCAAAGTCATATCATTAATTTGAAAGGAGAGAAAAATGCATTTAGTGTGCCACCAGGTTATTCATTTAAAAATGCATATCAAGATAATGATGCGGTTTACTTGATATTTTCAAAAGAAAACGAAATACTCGTTTTAAATAACAAAAGTCAATTTCAATGGAAAAAAACCATCAATTGCTCCTCAATAGACAAAATAATCATTCCAACACTTCAATCATCATATAATAACAAGATTATTATAGGTATTCTTGATGGTATTGAAAACAAAATATTACTTTTGGATTCGCAAGGTTCATCAATAGATGATGTCAAAAGACACGGAGAGAAAGATCTCCAAATAACCAATTATGGAAATCAAGGAATTTCAATAACAACGTTTTTGGGTGACTACTTAATACAATACGCTAAATTTTAATTATGAAAAAAATCACAATTTTTATTCTTCTTTCAATCAGCTCAAACTATTTTTCGCAAAACTATCTAGGGATCTCCTCAAGTAATTATGCTGGAAGTATGGGTACCGATATACAACCCGCAAGCTTCGTTGATGGCCGATTTAAATTTGATTTAAATCTTTTCAGCTTGAATTTCAGTGCCTACCAAAACTTTGCCCATTTCGATACAAGAGGAATGGATAAATGGTGGGTTAAATCCTTCAGCCCCGATGAAACGGTGACCATAAATCCTGATGGAAGCGAAACAACATCCTATTCAACTGAGATTGGTGGATCAAATCCATACAATGATTGGATCATCCCGGAGTCGGATTTTGACTCTCTATATATCACTAGAAGGTACGATCAAAATAGTCCGGGTGTTCTAGGGTTCAATACAAATTTCCAATTTGATCTTTTGAATTTCAATTTTCATGTAACACCAAAAATATCGGTTGGTTTTCTTGCAAAGATGAGAAGCATAACAAATATTGATAACGTTGACCCTAAGCTCGCTTTCCTTGCAGAAAGGGAACTTGAATATGAAGACTTATGGGGTATTCGTTTGAATGAGGAATTGATCAATTTCAATCATATGACTTGGTCCGAATTTGGATTAAATTATGGACAGGTTCTTACTGACGCTGGACAGCATTTTCTCAAAGCTGGAGCAAATGTCAAATATCTATCTGGTTATGCGGCTGCCTACATGTATAGTAACAACTTTGAATACGATTTATTTAATGATGATACAACCCAGTACCTAGCAGGAGATTTTGGTTATGGTTATTCACAAAATATTGCCGATGCAGCAAATAATACTTTAGATCAAAGTGGCATTTTTGGTTTACCTAAGGCATCAGCGAAAGGTATAGGTGTGGATCTTGGTGTTGTTTATGAATGGAGACCTGATTTCAAGGATTACAAATACGATATGGATGGTGAGATGAATCTTTGGGCTCGAGACCAAAATAAGTACAAACTAAGAGTTGGGCTTTCCATTACGGATATAGGTGGAATGAGCTTCCAAAAGGCAGGAATAAGCCGCGATTTCTCGGTAAATACCTCAAACTTGTTTGATTTGACCATTTTTGACGAAGTTCAAAGCTTAGAAGGTTTTGACACCACCATCAACGGACTAATTAATCAGTCCACCGCTTTAGGGAATTCTGAGTGGACAGCTGGTGAAAGAGACACCTTGTCCACGTTTTACATGAGAACGCCTACAGCTTTTAGCTTTCAAATTGATTACCATATTTGGAAATGGTTTTATGTGAATTCAACTGGTATTTTCAATATCATTTCCAAGAATAAAGATTCAAAGGTAAAGGTGGCCAATCAATTCTCGATAACCCCAAGTTTTGACCACGCATGGTTTGGAATTCACCTACCGTTTTCAGTCAATGATTACAGCGGATTCAAAGCTGGATTAGGGGCAAGACTAGGTCCTTTAACAGTAGGAGTAACAGATTACAGATTTTTGTTTGCAACTGGAAATGTTCGAGGTGCCGAATTTTATGCTGGTGTAAGAGTGCCAATTTTATATGACGCTCCAAATGATTTAGACGGAGATAAAGTTTCAGATAAGGTGGACGACTGTATTGATGTTCCCGGTCCTTGGACTTTTAAAGGATGTCCGGATACAGATAATGACGGAATCATAGATATGAAAGATGATTGTCCATTAGATTCTGGTTTGGTGGCGTTCAATGGTTGTCCGGATCGTGATAACGATTCTATCCCCGATAGAGTGGATGATTGTCCTGACACTCCAGGTTTGGCAAAATTCAATGGTTGTCCTGATACGGATTTAGACGGAATTATGGATAAAGAGGATGATTGTCCATTGGACTCTGGTTTAGTCGCATTTAAAGGATGTCCAGATACAGACTTAGATGGTATTATGGATAAAGAAGATGACTGCCCGTTAGATTCAGGACTTGTTGAGTTTAATGGTTGTCCAGATACGGATGGTGATGGAATCAGCGATCAAGAGGATGCTTGTCCATTGGTATACGGTAAAAAAGAATTCCAAGGTTGTCCAGATACGGATGGAGACGGAATCATAGATGGAATTGATGACTGTATAGAAACTCCTGGTCCAAAAGAAAATAACGGATGTCCTTGGCCTGATACAGATGAAGATGGTTTGCTGGATAAAGACGACGATTGTCCAACAATTCCTGGTCCAAAAGAAAATAACGGATGTCCTTATCTGGATACTGATGAAGATGGATTACTCGATAAAGATGACGAATGTCCAAACACACCAGGACCTATCGAAAATAATGGATGTCCTGTTATAGAAGAAGAGGTAGTTGAAGTGCTTCAAACAGCATTTGACAACCTAGAATTCAGAACAGCGAAAGACATTATCTTAAACGAATCTAAGCCTTCGTTAGAGGAGCTGTCTAATGTGTTAATAGAAAGACCAACTTGGAAATTAGAAATATCAGGTCATACTGATAATGTTGGTAATGAAGATAAAAACATGGTATTATCGAAGAAAAGAGCAGAATCAGTGAAAAGATTCTTGGTGGATCATGGTGTTGATGAGACGCATTTGATTATTAAGTTCTTTGGTGAAACGGCTCCAATTGCTGATAATAACACAGCTGAAGGAAGACAGAAAAACAGACGTGTTGAAATGAAAATCATATTTGAATAATTCATTTTAACTTCAAACTTAAGAAAGGGGCTTTTGCCCCTTTTTTTATTTAAAATTGAAGCTATCTATATACTTCGGTCGCAAATATTAATGTTTTCTTAATTTACCAGATTCACATAAAAGGCTCGATATGAGTATATTCGTGCTATAAAATTGTTTTACAATATTTTATAAATTTTGAAATACCCAAAACCTAGTTTACTTATTTTTTATGGAAGCCTAGCTACTTTTGGGTTCAGTTTCACCTTTACTCTGTTTGTTCATTTATTCATCTCTGAAGTTGATTCGACTCTATTTTTCGTAATTCCCATATTAGGGGCAGTCTTCGTATATATTACTTTTAGTTTTTTACTCAAAAAATTTGTTCAACACCGACTTTCTCTACTATACAGATCTATTCAAACCAAAACTGAAGCAAGCACAAAAGAATATGAAGCTGAGTCACTTGACCATATGATTGAAAATGCGGAAAAAGATGTGCAAGACTGGCAGAGTAAACAGGACGAGGAAATTATAAAGCTGAAAGAGCAAGAAAATTTTAGAAGAGAATTTCTTGGCAATTTGGCTCATGAACTTAAAACTCCTGTATTTTCCATTCAAGGTTATATTCTAACACTTCTGGAAGGCGGTTTGGAGGATGAGACAATAAATAAAAAATTTTTGGAGCGGGCTTCATTATCTACGGATAGAATCGTAAGCATTCTGGAAGACTTGGATCAAATTACCAAACTCGAAATTGATGCTCTTGAAATGATTTTCGAACCTTTTGATATACTAAAACTTGCTTCTGAGTGTATCGTCGGAGCCGAACTAAGAGCAAAAGAAAAAAATATTAAACTCCTTTTAAAACATGAAACTGAGGACATCAGTGTTAACGCCGATCGCAAAAGAATAGCTCAAGTACTCACCAATCTACTTAACAACTCTATATCCTATGGAAAAGAAGATGGCAACACTACGATATCTGTTTTCGTAGTTGACGATTTGGTAACCATAGAGGTCTCAGATGACGGTATAGGTATAGACAAAGCACATTTTCCTCGCTTATTTGAACGCTTCTACAGGGTTGAAAAAAGTCGAAATCGACACGAAGGAGGAACAGGGCTTGGACTAGCGATTGTTAAACATGTCATCGACTCTCATCAACAAAAAATTGCCGTCAAAAGCTCAGTTGGAGTTGGCAGTCAATTCACCTTCAGTTTAGACAAAGCTTAAAATATTTGCTCTAAATCAAAAGCTTGTTGTACCTTTGCCGAAATTTTTGAGAAATAGTACGTTTTATTTAATTTATTTCAGTTATGAAAATACTTAAAATTCAAGCACTTAGAGGTCCAAACATATGGAGTATTCGAAGACAAAAGCTTATTCAGATGAGATTGGATTTAGAAGAATTGGAGGAGAGGCCAACAGATAAGATTGACGGGTTTAGAGAACGTTTAGAAAATCTTTTACCGACACTTATTGAGCATAGATGTTCTGAGGGATGTCGTGGAGGTTTCTTTCAAAGAGTAGATCGAGGAACTTGGATGGGGCATGTAATAGAGCACATTGCATTAGAAATTCAGACCTTGGCTGGAATGGATGTTGGGTTCGGAAGAACACGAGAGACAAAAACACCAGGAGTTTATAATGTGGTTTTTAACTATCTGGAAGAAAAAGTAGGAATCTATGCAGCTAAGGCAGCTGTAAAAATTGCTGAGGCCTTAATTGCCGGCGAAGATTATGATCTCACTGATGATATTCAAAACATGAAGGAAATTAGAGAGGATGTGCGACTAGGACCCAGTACTGCAAGTATTGTTGATGAGGCGGTATCACGAGATATCCCATTCCTTCGTTTGGGGAGGAATTCACTCATTCAGCTTGGAGCCGGTGTAAACCAAATGCGCTTTCAGGCGACCATTACATGCAAGACAAGTAACATTGCTGTTGATATTGCCTGCAATAAAGAGCAAACTAAAAAAATGTTGGACGATGCTTCTATTCCTGTAGCGAAAGGAGATATTTGTTATGACGAGGAAGACCTAAAGGATACTATTGACCATATTGGTTACCCAATCGTTATTAAACCTTTAGATGGGAATCATGGAAAAGGTGCCTCTATTAACGTGACCAATTGGGAGGATGCTGTTAAAGGGTTAAAGCATGCCAAAGAATACTCGAGAAGAGTTATCGTTGAAAAATTTGTAACTGGTTTTGACTTTAGGGTTCTTGTAATAAATAACGAGGTTATCGCAGCTGCTCAAAGAGTGCCTGCCCACGTCATTGGAAATGGTAAAAATACCATTCAAGAGCTCATCGATATCACAAATGAAGATCCAAGAAGGGGTTATGGACACGAAAATGTATTGACAGAAATCACTATTGACAGAACGACAGAACGACTCATTGACAATGCGGGATATAAATTGGATTCAGTTCTTCCTGAGGACGAAACTTTGTATTTAAAATCTACTGCCAATTTAAGTACGGGCGGAACTTCAGTGGATGTCACTGATCTTATGCATCCAGAAAACGTATTTATCGCAGAACGAATTTCTAGAGTTATTGGTTTAGATATTTGTGGAATAGATATTATGGCACCTAACCTCACACAATCCCTCAAGGAAAATGGTGGTGTGATATTAGAAGTAAACGCAGCTCCTGGTTTTAGAATGCACCTTGCACCCTCCGAAGGTTTACCTAGAAACGTTGCAGCTCCGGTAATTGATATGCTTTATCCTCCTGGAAAACCATCAAGAATTCCGATTATTTCTGTAACTGGAACTAATGGAAAAACGACAACTACCCGATTGATTTCTCACATCGTTAAAAACAATGGTTATCGAGTTGGGTTTACTACTTCTGACGGTATCTACATACAAAACCACATGATGGAAAAAGGGGATACGACAGGCCCAATAAGTGCCGAATATATCTTAAAAGATCCTACTGTTGAATTTGCAGTTCTTGAAACAGCTCGTGGAGGAATCTTGAGGTCTGGACTCGGATTTAAGGTTTGTGATATCGGTGTGATTACCAATATTCAAGAAGACCATCTTGGAATTAGCGATATTCATGATTTAAAAGATCTTTCACGTGTAAAATCGGTTGTTGTAGAAAGTGTTAAAAAAGATGGTTGGGCCGTACTCAACGGAGAGGACGAAAATTGTCTTAATATCGCCAGATCCTTGTCATGTAATGTGGCCTTATTTAGTTTAGATGAAAGTTGCCCTGCAATTATTGAGCATTGCGCTGAAGGGGGGATCGCAGCTATTTATGAAAATGGTTTTATTACCATTAAAAAAGGCGACTGGAAAATAAGAGTCGAACGAGCTACTCATATTCCTCTTACCCTTAATGGCAAGGCCAAATTTATGATTGCCAATGTACTTGCCGCAACCTTATCCGCATACTTGTATGGCTTTAAAACAGAAGACATCAAGCAATCCTTGGCTACCTTCATTCCAAGTGCAGCGCATACTCCGGGAAGAATGAATATTTTTGAATTTTCAAAGTTCAAAGTGCTCATTGATTTTGCACATAATCCCACAAGCTATCTGGGAATTGAAGATTATTTAAGCAGCGTAGATGCTTCAAGAAAAATTGGGATTATTTCTGGGGTTGGAGATCGACGTGATGAAGACATCAAGGAATGTGCAAAAATTGCAGCCCGAATGTTTGACCATATTATTATCCGACAAGAAAAACACCTAAGAGGAAGAACTGAAGAGGAAATCATCAATCTCATCTTAGAAGGATTACAAGAGGGAGATGCTTCTGTTACTCATGAAGTCGTATCATTGGAAGTTGAAGCGATTAAACACGCTATTTCCATTGCAGAAGAAGGGACCTACATTGTGGCATTAAGCGATGTAATTGACAATGCCATTGATATTGTACAAAGCTATTTAGACGCCGAAATAGAATCGGAAAATATAGTTCCTGTATTGTAATTTCATCGGATTTTCGTGTGTAAAAGCCTCTTTTTTTTGTAAAGTAAAGGCTTCGGATATTGCCATTATATTAATATATTTAGGTCCATATTTGATTCCATGAGAAAATTATTTTCAGTGCTGTTGACGTTTTTGTGCTTATTAACGTGTGGTAATGCTTTGTCTCAAGGGTACCAGGTTAATTTTCAAGGTCAAAAGCAACAAGGAATGGGCCTGGCTGGTACAGCTGTTTTCATGGATGGCTCAAGCCTTTTTTTTAACCCCGGCTCTGTTGCCTTTTCGAATGAAAATTCCATAAACGTGGCAGTTACCCCTATTTCAGGTAATACGCTCTTTACCGACTCAACTACGGGACAAGGTTTCCGGTCAAATTCTCCAATTGGTACACCTTTTTCTGCTTATGGATTGTTTCAACTACAGGATCATGCTAAACTCAAACTTGGTATCGCAGTATATACTCCTTTTGGAAGCACGGTGTCGTATGAAGACAATTGGATTGGCCGATTTACCCTTACGAAGCTTCAATTAAAGGCCATTTTTATTCAACCTACATTTTCATACAGAATTGCGGATGTCATTGGAATTGGGGGTGGCCTCGTAATTAGTACGGGTGATGTAGTCTTAGAAAAAGATATTCCAGTTCAATTTAGTAATGGAGATTTTGCAAGTGCCAGTCTATCTGGTTCTGCACTCGGTTTTGGATACAATTTGGGTATACATTATGACCTGACAAAAAAACTCTCTGTTGGACTTAACTTTCGTTCAAAAATTGAAATGAGTGTTGATGATGGAAATGCAATATTTGATGTCCCTGAATCACTCGATCCAAATTTTCCTGACGGCACATTTTCAGGTGCACTTCCCTTACCACAGGTACTTACATTTGGAGTATGCTATAAAGCGAATGATCAGCTTACCTTTGTTTTAGATGTAAACA
>MDSZ01038574.1_pt1 | contig 13822 bp, 12 predicted proteins | sample 811201 | NCBI WGS metagenome assembly MDSZ01 (sample SAMN05326647, study PRJNA326480) | marine metagenome | isolation source: seawater | place: Indian Ocean: North | collected 2010
AATGGCACCGATACATCACCATTTTGAAAAAAAAGGTTGGCCTGAGTCTACAGTAGTAATCAGATTTTGGATCATATCGATTATCTTAGCAATGATAGGTCTTGCAACATTAAAATTAAGATAATGAAAAATATTTCAAATATTTTTCAAAAAAAAAAAATATTAATTTATGGTTTGGGTAAAAGTGGTATTTCAACTTTTCATTTCTTAAAAAATAAAAGTGAAATATTTTTGTATGATGATTACCTGCCTCAAATTAAACAAAAACATCTAAAAAAATATTTAATCAATTACAATAGCATTTTAAAAAATAATTTTGATTTAATAGTTTTAAGTCCTGGGATAGATATTAATAAATGTAAATTATCTAAACTTTTAAAAAAAAATTATAAAAAAATTATTACAGATTTAGATATTTTTTATTCGTTTTATGAAAATGACTGCATCACAATTACTGGCACTAACGGTAAATCTACTACATGTAAGCTTTTATATGATGTATTAAGCGATCAAAAATTTAATGTTAGATTAGTAGGGAATATTGGAAATCCAATTTTATCAGTCAAAAACGTTTTAAAAAAAACAATTTTTATTGTAGAGGCGTCCTCTTATCAATTAGAATATAGTAAAATTTTTAGATCTAAATATTCGGCAATTTTAAACTTATCGCCCGATCATATCGAAAGGCACAAAACAATGAGCCGATATATTAAAGCTAAATTTAAATTATTAAAGAACCAATTTAAAGGAAATTTAGCTTTTGTTAAAAAAAATGATTCATTAATTTCTAAGGAAATAAGAAAAAGTAAATTTAGATGTAAAATAATTAAAGTTGATAATCGAAATACAAATAAATTTTTGAAAAATATCAATAATAACTTTTTTTTAACAGAAACGAATAAAGAAAATTTATCATTTATTTTAGCAATATCAAATAAGTTAAAACTGAAGAGAAGTTTATTAAAAAAAACAATCTTGAATTTTAAAGGACTTAATTATCGACAACAAGTAATTCTAAAAAAACCTAATTTAATGATTATCAATGACTCAAAATCCACAAGCTTTTCTTCATCAGAAGGTGTTCTTAAAGCTAACAGAAATATATTATGGTTATTGGGTGGTATACCAAAAAAGGGAGATAAATTAAGATTATCAAAAAAATATTTTGATAATATTTCAGCATTTATATATGGAAAAAATAAATATTTTTTTATTAAACAATTACGAAATAAAATAAAATTTGAAAATTTTAAAGATCTAAGATCTGCGATAAAAAAAGTTTTCAAAATAATTAAAACACAAAAAAACATACCAATAACTCTAATATTTAGTCCAAGTGCAGCCTCATTTGATGAATTTAAAAATTTTGAAGATAGGGGCTTTTATTTTAACAAAACAATTAAAAAATATTTAAATGGATTATAAGAATTCTATACACAGTCTTTATTATGAATGGTGGAAAAATATAGATAAATTCATATTTTCGTTGATAATATTATTGTTTGCTATTGGACTGTTCTTCTCCTTGGTCTCGACTTCCTTAGTTGCATCAGACAAGTTAGACACGAATGATTATTCCTTTTTTTTCAAACATTTAGTATTTATACTTCTAGGAACATTAGTAATTTTTATTTTTTCTTCTGTAGATAGAGAAAAACTTTTAAGATTTTCTTTTATAATATTTTTCATATCTCTTATTTTTTTAACATTGGTTCCATTTATAGGCATAGAAGTTAAAGGTTCCAAAAGATGGATTGATTTATATTTTTTACCTAGGTTTCAACCAATTGAATTAGTTAAACCCTTTTTGATAATTTTTATAAGTTCGATTTTGAGTAGTAAAAAATATAATAATATTTTTTTAAAATATTCATTTACTTTTTTTATTACTTTAAGCGTAGCTTTATTGCTAATTATCCAGCCTGATATTGGACAGACTCTTCTTGTTTTTTTTACTTGGTCTATTTTGATTTTTATTTCTGGGATTAATATAATTTTTTTAATATTTTTATTTTTGTCACTAATTATGACATTTTTATATCTTGTTTTTTTTGTCTCAAGGTTTGAATATATTAAAAGTCGTTTATTGTCTTTTTTTAATTCTGAGTCAGGTACGCATAACTTCCAATCTGATAAAGCTATAGAATCTATTATCAGTGGTGGTTTTTTTGGTAAAGGAATAGGCGAAGGCACTTTAAAAAATAAGGTCCCTGAGGCCCATACAGACTATATAATTTCCGTTATTTCTGAAGAGTTTGGTGTAATTGCCATAATTTTAATCTTATTATTGTTTTTAATCTTTATCTATTCAGTTTTAAAAAAGGTTTATTTTGAAAATGAAGAAAAAACAAAACTTATTTTGGTTGGTTGCGTCAGCTTAATCTTAATGCAAGCCATGATCCATATTGGAGTGAATATAAGACTGTTTCCAACAACAGGAATGACTCTTCCATTTATTAGTTATGGAGGCTCTTCAATCATTAGCATTTCGATTCTTTCAGGCATAATTTTAAATTTAACCAAAAGAAAAATATATTAAGATGAAAAAAAATTTTTTAATTTCCACAGGAGGATCAGGAGGACATGTGGTACCTGCTGTTATTCTACAGGAACACCTTTGTGTAGATGCAAATATAACTTTTTCTATAGATAAAAGAGGTCTGAAATACATTGATGAGGATATTTATTCAATTGAAATTATAGATACCCCAAGGTTAGATAATATTTTTTTTTATCCTATTAATTTAATTAAAATTTTTTTTCTCATTATAAAATCTTTGCTTATTTTAAAAAAAAGAAAAATTCAAAAAATTTTTTCCACAGGTGGTTACATGTCTTTACCAATTATTATAGCAGGAAAAATTTTGGGTTTAAGTATTTATTTGATTGAGCCAAATTTTGTTTTAGGCAGAGCAAACAAATTTTTTTTAAGTTCGTGTAAAAAAATTTTTTGTTATACAAATCAGATAAAGAATTTTCCTGAAAATTTAAAAAATAAGATTGTAATTATCAAACCACTTGTTGGAAAAAATATATATAAAATGCAAACATTTCCTACAAATAACAATAAATTTAATATTCTAGTTGTAGGAGGAAGCCAAGGAGCAAAAATTTTTGATGGTTATTTAAAAAATTCAATTACTAACATATCAAAAAATAATTCAATAAAAGTTTTTCATCAAACTAGTAAAGATAATATCTCAGCTCTAAGTAATTTTTATCTAGAAAATAATGTAGAAAATAAAATTTTCAATTTTGATAGAAATTTTCAAAAAATGATTCATCAAGCAGATCTTTGCATAACAAGAGCGGGCGCATCAACTCTAGCAGAACTCTCGATTTTAAATATTCCATTTATTGCAGTTCCTCTACCAACATCAAAAGATAGTCATCAATTAGAAAATGCAAATTTTTACAAAAAAAATGATTGTTGTTGGTTGATTGAACAAAATGATTTTGAAAAAAATATTGAGGAAATTTTAAAAGAAATATTTGAAAAAAAAAGTGAATATTTAAAAAAAAAAGAAAATTTAAAAAAATTAAATTTTCAAAATACTTGGATTAATGTTAATCAAAAAATACTAAAAACTTTAAATGAAAATTAAATTAGCAAAAACTGAAGTCATTCATTTTATTGGTATAGGCGGTATTGGAATGAGTGGCTTATCTCTAATTATGAGAGGTAAAGGTTTTAAAGTCCAGGGAAGTGATTTATCTTATAACAAAAATATTGAAAGACTTAGAAAAGAAAGAATTAAAATTTTTATTGGGCAAAAAAAACAAAACGTTAAAAATGCTACAATAGTTGTGATTTCTTCTGCAATAAAAAAAAACAATCCTGAAATAATAGAGGCTAAAAGAAAAAATTTACCAATAATCTCTAGAGGTAAAATGTTAGCACATATTGTATCGTTAATGAAAAATATTGTTGTAGTGGGGTCACATGGCAAGACTACAACAACATCATTAATAGCCTCTATATTTCAAAATACTAAATTAGATCCAACTATAATTAATGGAGGAGTAATAAATTCAATTAGAAATACTGCAAAATTAGGTAAGAGTGATTGGTCAATATTGGAAGCTGATGAGTCAGATGGAAGTTTTGTACATATACCTCCAACTTATTCAATAATTACAAATATAGATAGAGAACATATGGATTTTTATAAATCAATTGATGATTTAAAAAAATATTTTGTTCAATTTATAGAAAAAGTTCCTTCATTTGGAAAATCTTTTATTTGTATCGACGACAAGATCAATAATGAACTTATAAAAGATTTGAAAGGACAAAATTTTTATACTTATGGTGTAAATCCAAAATCAAATTTTTTAATAAAAAATGTAAAACAAAAAATTAAATCTTCTGAGTATGATCTATTTGTAAATCTTCCAAACAAAAAAAAAATTATTATTAAGAAAATCAAGATTCCGTTACTGGGCATACACAACATTAAGAATTCAGTTGGTGCAGCAGCTGTTGCCTTGACTGTAGGTATATCAGTTTCAAGTATTAAAAAGGGTTTATCAAATTTCAAAGGAGTACAAAGAAGATTTAATAAAATTTTTACTTATAACAATATTGAATTTTATGATGATTATGCTCACCATCCAACTGAAATAAAAGTTGTATTAGATGGTGTAAGTAAAGTTTTTAATGAATACGAAAAAGTCTGTATATTTCAACCTCATAGAATTTCAAGACTTAAAGATTTAAGAAAAGAATTTTCATTTGCTTTTAAGGACGCTGATACTGTAATTTTATGTCCTATATTTACTGCTGGAGAAAAAATAAAATTAGGTTTTAATTATAATACTTTTGCTAAAGAGATTATAAAAAATTCTAAAGTTAAATTATTTTTAGTACAAGATAACAATCAATTAGCTAAGTTTTTAAAAAAAAGTATGTATGGTAAAAAAATTGTTATTGGAATGGGAGCTGGATCAATTTCAAATTGGATTAGAAAACTTCCAGGATTGTTATGATAGAAAAAAGTCAATTAAAAAGTTTATTAAATGAATTTGGAAATAATGTAAAATTTGACCATGATCTTAAAAAAAAAAATTGGTTTAACATTGGGGGAAAATCAAAAGTATTTTTTTTGGCAAATAATTTAAAAGAATTAGTAAATTTTTTGAGAAAAATAGACAAAAAAGAAAAAACTTTTATTCTTGGTGCTGGTTCAAATGTTTTAATTTCTGATAATACATTTGATGGTGTTGTAATAAAGCTTAGTCAAAATTTTAAAAATATTTCTTTGCATAGTGATAATACGCTTATAGCAGGAAGCGCAGTATTAGATAAGACTCTGTCTGAATTTGCTATGAAAAATGATTTAAGTGGATTTGAATTTTTATCTTGTATTCCTGGAACTGTTGGAGGTGGTATAAAAATGAATGCTGGTTGTTTTGGTAGAGAATTTAAGGATATTTTAATTTCGATTCAAGTTATTGATAATCTTGGAAACATTAAAACAATCAAGTCAAAAGATATTAATTTTGAATATAGAAAAAATAATTTACCTGACGATTTAATCTTTTTAAGTGCATCTTTTAAAGGGACTAAAAGTAACTCAAATAAAATAAATAATGAAATGAATAGATTAAAACAAGAAAAAGAAAAAAATCAACCCACTCGTATCAAAACAAGTGGTAGCACTTTTAAAAATCCAATAAGTCAAACTAAAAAAAAAGTTTGGGAACTAATTAAAGACTCAGTTTCTACAGACATAACTTTTGGTGATGCAGCTATTTCTGAGAAACATTGTAATTTTTTTGTAAATAAAGGTGATGCAACATTTGAAGATATGACTAAACTTATTAAATATGTTACTGAAAAAGTATTCCAAAAAAATGGAATAAAATTAGAAAAAGAAATTAAAATTTTAGAATAATTTGAAAAAAATATTAGTAATTTCGGGTGGTATTTCAAAAGAAAGAACAATAAGTCTTGATACAGGAAAACAAGTTGCTAACGAGCTTAGAAAAAATAAATATATAGTAAGAATTACTGAGCCAAATTTTGAATTGTTTGAAGTAATTAGTTCATTTAAACCAAATATTATTTTCAATGCATTACATGGTCAATTTGGAGAAGATGGATATATTCAGACAATATTGGAAAGCACCAATATACCCTATACTCACTCAGGTGTGATTTCATCCTCTATTGCAATGGATAAAGAACTGTCAAAAAAGATTTTTAAAAAAAATAAAATTTTAACACCAAAACATATTTTATATACATTTGATAAATCAGAATCGAAATTAAGAAAATTAATTAATGAAAAACTTAAATTTCCAGTAGTAATTAAACCTTTAAATGAAGGTTCTAGTGTAAATGTTTTTATTTGTAATAAAAAGAATATATTCAAAAATCTTAACTTACTCAAAAATTATAAGAAAGTTATTATAGAGCAATTTATTCCAGGAAGAGAAATACAAGCTGCAATTATAGGATCAAAAAAACTTGGTGCAATAGAATTAAAACCAAAAAGAAAGTTTTATGATTATCAAGCTAAATACAATTCAAAAGCAAATACTGAACATATTATTCCAGTTGACTTAAAAAAGGAGGAATACAATAAATTGATGAATATATCATTTAAAGCTCATAAGTTAATTGGATGTCGTGGAGTTACAAGATCAGATTTTAAATATTTTAATGGTAAATTTTACCTTTTGGAAATAAATACGCAACCAGGCATGACAAACCTTTCTTTAGTACCTGAAATTGCAAATTTCAAAGGTATTAGTTTCATTCAACTTATTGAAATGATTTTAAACGATGCTTCAACGAAAAAATAAAAAAATTTTTATCTATATTTTTTTATTTCTAATTATTGCAACTTTTAATAATAAAAATTTAGATATTTCAAATTTTTTTAAGATCGCTAGCATTTCGATAAAAGGATTAGATGAAAAAAATAAATTTGAATTGAGTAAAAATTTAAATTTTTTAAAAAACGATAATATATTTTTATTAGATAAATCAGAAATTAAAAGTGTTATCGAGACAAATAATCTTGTTGAAAAATATTCTGTTTTTATAATTTATCCTTCCTCAATAAAAATTGTAATAAAAAAAACAAATCTTCTAGCATATGTAAATAAAGGAAGTGAAATTTTTTTATTGGGCTCAAATGGAAAATTAATTAAATCGAATAAATTAGAAAAAAATCTTCCATCAATATTTGGTGATTTTAAAACAAAGAATTTTTTTGAATTAAAAGATGCCATGCTAGAAAGTAATTTTAATTTTTCAGATATTAAAAACTTATATTTTTTTAAATCAGGAAGATGGGATATTGAAACCAAACAAGGTTTGTTAATAAAACTACCTCATAAAGATCTTAAAAAAGCCTTTGAGATATTTATTAATTTTAGTGCAACAAAAGATTTAAAAGAAATAAAGAAAATCGATTTACGTCAAAACAATCAAATAGTGATAAATGAATAATACTTTAGACTATGAAACTTATTTATTAATAGGTGAAGAAAAATTAATTATTTCAGTTAGATCAAATCTAAATCAAAAGATTTATTACGAGGAATTGCCCATAAATAAAAATTTAAATTATGAAAATTTTGAAAAAATAGATCATTTCTTAAATCAAAATATTTTTAAAATAGAGAAAAAATTCGAAAATTTTGTTGAAAAAATAATAATAATTTTAGACTTAGATATTTTTTTCCCAATTGAAATATCTGTAAAAAAAAATAATCATAATGATTACATTAATTCAAATACTTTAAATCATCTTTTAAATGAGGCTAAAGAGTATTGTAAAAAAACTATTAACCAAAAAAAGATTGTTCATATGTTAATTAATAACTATCAAGTAGATAATAAAAATTATTCTTTATTACCAAAAAATATTATGTGTCAAAACTATTCCTTAGATATAAAATTAATTTGTTTAGAAGAAAACTTATTTAGAGATTTAGAGCTAATTCTAAAAAAATATCATATTTCTATAAAACAGGTTCTGAGTGGTGAGTATATAAATGAATTTTGTTTAACTGATGATGTAGATATTTTTGCAAAGGCAAAAAAGATAACTGATGGATTTAATCAAAATGAGGTAGTTTTAGTAAATAAAACTGAGCAAAATAAGGGCTTTTTTGAAAAATTTTTCAATTTTTTTAGCTAATATTGTATTTTCTAGTAATATTTGTTGTTTTTAAGTTTAGAAGATTACGTAATAGAACATTGCTGTGTCTGCATTAAACCAAAAAACAATTAAAAAAGAAATTAATTTTAGTGGAGTTGGACTTCATAGTGGCCAAAATGTTAGTATTTGCCTAAAGCCTGCAAATCCTAATTCAGGAATAGTTTTCAAAAGAGTAGATTTAAAAAAAGATAATTTAATTTTGCCAAATTTTTCAAATGTAAGCAATACATCATTATGTACAACTATATCAAATGAAATGGGAGCAAAAGTATCTACGATAGAGCATTTGATGGGTGCTTTGTTTGGATTAGGAATTGATAATGTTTTAGTTGAGATTGATAATGAGGAAGTTCCAATTCTAGATGGTTCAGCAAAAGAATTTATTGAAAAAATTGTATCTGTGGGCTTGAAGGTGAGTGATGCGCCAATTAAGATAATTAAAATTAATAAGGAAATTAAATACCAAGAAGGTGAAAAAACAATTTCTATTGCTCCATCAAAATTAAGTTTAGATATAGACTTCGAACTGAAATATAAAAATCTAATGATAGGAAACCAAAGAAATAAAATAAACGTTTATGAAGATGATCTGCAAGATGTATTTAATTCAAGGACTTTTTGCCTATTTGAAGATATAGAAAAGATTAAAAAAAGTGGTTTAGCCAAAGGTGGTAGTTTAGATAATGCAGTAGTTGTCAAAGGTAATGAAATTTTAAATAAAGAGGGTCTAAGAAATTCTAAAGAATTTGTTAATCATAAGATACTAGACTGTATTGGTGATCTCTATACATGTGGATATAGAATGATAGCAAGTATAAATTGTTCACAAGGTGGTCACTATTTGACTAATAAATTATTAAGAAAAGTATTTGACGATAAAGAAAACTTCTCAATAGTTGAGATTAAAGAAAGAAATTTACCTCATACTGTTATAAACAGAAACCTTTTAAGATCTATAGCGTAAATTAAAGCACTTTATAATCATTGATTAAGATTATATAAAATAAGGATGAAATTTGTTAAGATTTTTTTAATCTCATCTTTTTTAATTTTATTTTACTCTTGCTCTAAGGAAGAAAAAGAAATTTCTTATATTAAGGAAACGAAACAAGAATTTGAAATCGCTACTGCATATAACGAGGCCTACAAAGCTTTAAATGAAGGTGACCCGTACTTTGCCGCAAAAAAATTCTTAGAAGCTGAGCTATTATTTCCACAATCAAAATGGGCACCTAGATCTGCTTTGATGGCATCTTATTCCTATTATATGCAAAATTATTATGCTGAATCTCTCTCAAATCTTGAAAGATATCTTGTTACTTATCCAAAAGATGAAGATGAAGCCTATGCGCATTATCTAATCGCAATGTGTTATTATGAGACTATTGAAGATGAAAAGAGAGACTCTGGTCCTCTTTTCAAGGCAAAAGATAAATTTGAATTAGTAATTGAAAAATATCCTGGAACTGATTTTGCTATGGACGCAAAATTTAAAGTTGAGTTGATACAAGATATTCTTGCTTCTAAAGAAATGTATTTAGGTAGACATTATATCAAAAAAGGTAAATGGATTGCAGCTATGAATAGATTCAAAAATATTGTAAACAACTATCAACAAACGATTTTTATTGAGGAAGCTTTACATAGATTAGTAGAAATAAATTACAAGATAGGCCTTTTAGATGAGTCTCAGCGGTATGCTAATTTATTGGGTTATAATTATCAATCTAGTGATTGGTACGAAAAATCTTACAAATTATTTAATAAACAATATTTATCAAAAATTGATAAAAAAAAGATAGATCAAAAAAAAGGTGTAATTAATAAATTTAAAAAACTTTTTGATTAATATGAAAAAAAATTTGATCAAAAAAGAATATAAAAAAAAAATTGATAAGTTGGATTTTTATAATCGACAATATTATGATCAAAATAAATCTAAAATTCCAGACTCAGATTTTGACAAATTAAAAAAAGAGGTAATTAACTTAGAAAAAAAATACAGTTTTTTAAAAAATAAAAAATCACCACAAATACAAATAGGTCATAAACCATCAAAAAATTTTAAAAAAAAAGCACACAGAGTTCCAATGCTTTCTTTGGCTAATGCTTTTTCACAAGATGATTTAAACAATTATGAAAAAAAAATATTAAATTATTTAAATAAAGAACGAGGTTTTAAAATTGAATATAGTGCTGAACCCAAAATAGATGGTATATCAGCTTCATTAACTTATAAAGATGGAACTTTTGTGGTCGGTCTTTCTAGAGGTGATGGAAAAGAAGGAGAAGACATTACTGAAAATTTAAAAACAATTAAAGATATCCCTCATAAAGTACTAAATAAAGATTTTCCAAAAGATATAGATATAAGAGGAGAAGTATTTATTCAAAATAGTGATTTTTTGAAAATTAAAGATAAATTTGCAAATCCAAGAAATGCAGCATCTGGATCCTTAAGACAAAAAAATCCAAATGATACAAAAAAAATTCCTTTAAAATTCATTGCCTACACATTTGGTTATGCGCAAGAAATGAATATTTATTTACAAAGTGATTATCTTAAAAGATTAAAACAATGGGGTTTTAAGATTAATCCTCTAAATAAAACTATATCAAGTGTTGAAAGTTTAATGGCTAATTATATTGAAATTGAAAACAAAAGAAATGAATTAGATTTTGATATAGATGGTATAGTTTACAAAGTTAATAGTTTTGAGATACAAAAAAGATTAGGTTATATATCTAATGCACCCAGATGGGCAATCGCACATAAATTTTCAGCTAACAAAGGTATTTCTAGAATAGTTGATATAGATATTCAAATTGGAAGAACTGGAGCACTTACACCAGTTGCGAAAATTAAACCAATAAATATTGGAGGAGTAGTTGTATCGAATGCCACACTACATAATGAAGAAGAAATATTGAGAAAAGATATAAGATTAGATGATGAAGTGATTGTGGAAAGAGCGGGAGATGTAATACCCCATATAATTTCTGTTAACCTAGATAAGAGAGAAAAAAATTCAAAAAAATTTATTTTTCCAATCAAATGCCCATCTTGCGGTTCAAAAACTATAAAAGAATTTAATTCAATAACAAAAAAAGAAGATGCTGTTAGAAGATGCTCTAGTGAAGGCTATGAATGTGAAAAGGTTTCAATTGAAAAAATTAAACATTTTGTTTCCAAAGAGGCTTTGAATATTGATGGCTTCGGAAAAAAAATTGTTGAAAAATTCTGGGAATTGAAATTTGTGAGATTTCCACAAGATATATTTAATTTGAACTATAGTAAAATTGAGCGTTTAGAGGGTTGGGGCAAACTATCTGTTCAAAATTTAAGATATTCAGTTGAGGAAAGAAAAAATATATCATTAGAAAGATTTATTTTCTCACTTGGTATAAGACACATTGGATTAGAAAATGCAAAATTAATTTCCAAACATTTAAAATCTTTATCTAATTTTATATCACTTTCAAAAAATAAAAACTTTAGAGATTTATTAAATATTGATGGAATTGGAGAAACTCAAATAAACTCAATAAAAAATTTTTTTCTAAATAAAGTAAATATTAATGTTTTGAATGAGTTAAAAAAATCTCTTAATGTCAAAAATGCAATTCAACCTAAGAGCGATGGATATTTAGCAAATAAATCTTTTATGATTACTGGAAAATTGACTGGAATTAGCAGAGCAGAGGCAAAATCTCTAATTGAGGAGAACTCAGGATCAATTGTGAGTAATGTTTCTAAAAATCTAGACTATCTAATTGTAGGAGATAAACCCACTAAAAGAAAAGTTGATGTGGCTAAAGAACTAGAAATTAAAATTTTAAATCAAAATGATTGGCTTAAAATTTTAAATAAAACTAAGTAACCAATTTTTTTCACTTTTATTTAAATAAGGCGAAAGTTTTTCATAAATGAGCATATTATATTTGAATAAATAATTTTTTTCATTTTTAGTTAATTGTTTAAAATCAATTAGATCATTTTCAATTGGAGCAAGTGTCAAGTTTTCGAAAAATAACTTAGAACCAATCTTTTTAACATATACTAAATTTTCAATCCTTATACCAAAATATCCTTTTTTATAATATCCAGGTTCATTACTTAAAATCATTCCTTCAGAAATTTTTACACTATTATACTTAGAAATAGCCTGAGGACCTTCATGAACATTTAAAAAAAAACCTACCCCATGACCTGTGCCATGCTCATAATTCAGATTATCTTTTTTTAAAAATTGTCTAGCTCTAATATCTATTTCTTTTCCTGTTTTTAACTTATTAAGATCTGAATTTACTACAGCAATATGTCCCTTCAAAACTTTTGTAAAAATATCTTTAATATTTTTTTTTGGAGGTGAAAAACAAATCGTTCGAGTTACGTCAGTTGTTCCATATTTATATTGACCACCGGAATCACATAGAAAAATTTCATTTTTAAGTATCTTTTTCGAACTTTTCTTTGTTGCTCTATAGTGAACAATAGCTGCATTGGCACCACTTCCAGCAATAGTATTAAAGCTTGGATAAAGGTAATTTTGTGATTTTTTTCTGAATTTCTCAAGTTTCTTTTGTGCATCTAATTCAGTAATTTGTTTTTTATTTACTTTTTTGATCCAAAAAAGAAATTTAGTTAAAGCTACACCATCAATAATATGGCAATTAATCATATTCTGTATTTCAGTTTTATTCTTTATAGATTTTAAATGATATGTTGGATCTTCTTTTTTAAAAATTTTCAATTTTTTTTTAAATATATTTTCATAAAATAATGAACAAGTTTTATTATCTATGATAATTTTTTTTCCTTTAAGTTTTCTAATGAAATTTTCAAAATTATTAGGCTCAACAATCTGTTTAGGTCTAATTTTTCTTTCTTTTAATAAATTCTTAAAATTTTTTTTTTTAGCAATTAAATTAAATCTTTTATTAATATCAAGTAACAAATGAGCATTCGGAATAGGACTATTAGGATTATCATTTCCTCGTATATTAAGTAACCACGCTACATTTTCTGGAGCAGAAATAAATATCAAGTCTGCTTTTTCTTTTTTTAAAAAATTTGTTATTTTTTTTATTTTGTTTTTAGAACTTTCCCCTGTAACTTTTTCACTTAGAGAAAAAAAAGGATTTGAAAAATCTGGTTTATTTTTGATTAAATTGTCAATTAAATTGGTATTTATAATCTTAATTTTATTGTTCTTTAAAAAAAATTCTTTTATTTGATTTGAGGTAAATAATTTTGGATCTAAACCAATAGTAAGGTTTTTAAATAAATTACAATTTTTTATTTTACTATAGTCAACAATTTTAAAATTATTCGAGGACTCCAATTGTGCTTGGATTGTATATCTTCCATCTACAAATAATAAATTTTGATCTTTTAATATTATTGCAAAACCAGCTGATCCTGTAAAATTAGAGATATTTTTAAGTCTATCTTTTTTTGAGTATTCTGAGAAAAATTCATCATTTTTTGGAACTACATAACCATCAATTTTATACTTTATAAATTTATTTCTTAAAGTCTCAATTCTATCTTTAATCATTTAATTCTTTTTTGATATCTTATCCAACCAGGGCTTCTGTAATTTTCATCTGTTTCAAAATCTTGATTAAATTCGAAGTCTTCA
>MDSZ01177316.1_pt1 | contig 13821 bp, 15 predicted proteins | sample 811201 | NCBI WGS metagenome assembly MDSZ01 (sample SAMN05326647, study PRJNA326480) | marine metagenome | isolation source: seawater | place: Indian Ocean: North | collected 2010
GCGGATGCTGACCCCACGACGCCCGGCGGCGGGACGGCAGGTGCAGTCGGGCAACCCGAAGACGCCGCCAAGGCACAGCACGTGGTGGCCAGCGCATGACCGAGCTCAAGTCCAAATACCCGCCGATGACGCTGAACATGGCACCCGCACCCGAGCACCAGCCCAGCCGGGCGCTTTCCGGCTACGGCAACCCGGATCTCAACTCCGGCTCATCGCTGCTGATGATCCAGTCGGTGACCGTGTCCTTCGATGGTTTCAAGGCGCTGAATGACCTGTCCTTCGCCGTTGCCGAACGGGAACTGCGCGCCATCATCGGCCCCAACGGCGCGGGCAAGACGACCTTCATGGACGTGGTGACGGGCAAGACCCGGCCGGACCGGGGTCGGGTCATGTTCGGTGCCACCGATCTGCTGCGTCGGACGGAGGCGAGCATCGCCCAGCTGGGCATCGGGCGGAAGTTCCAGCGGCCCACGGTGTTCGAGGAGCAGTCCGTCTTTGAAAACCTGACCCTCGCGCTGGCCAATCCCCGGTCTCCGAACGCCAGCATTACCTACCGGATGTCGACGGGCGACAGGGACCGCATCCATGAAATCGCTGGGTTGATCCATCTGTCCGACGTGCTCGATGTTGCCAGCGGCAGCCTGTCCCACGGACAGAAGCAGTGGCTGGAAATCGGCATGGTTCTGGCCCAGCAGCCGCGCCTTCTGCTGGTCGATGAACCGGCGGCGGGCATGACCCCGGCCGAGCGTGACCGGACCGTCACGATCCTCCGCAATGTCGCCGAAACCTGCGCCGTGGTGGTCATCGAGCACGACATGGAATTTGTGCGCAACCTGTCGTGCCGGGTGACGGTGCTCAACGAAGGCATGGTGCTCGCAGAAGGCTCGATGGACGACGTGGTCAGAAATGAGGATGTAATCGATGTCTACCTTGGTCGTTAACGACGTTTCACTCGCCTATGGCCAGTCCCAGATCCTGCACGGGGTCTCGCTGGAGGCCCGGCAGGGAGAAGTGACCTGCGTCATGGGCTCCAACGGTGTCGGCAAGACCAGCCTGCTCAAGGCTATCGTCGGCCTTCAACCTATCACTGGCGGACAGATTACCCTGGGCGAGCAGGATCTTGGCCGGGTTCAGCGCCACCAGATCGCGCGCGCAGGCCTCGGTTACGTGCCCCAGGGGCGCATGATCTTCCCCAGACTGACGGTCGAGGAGAACCTCAAGACCGGCTTCGCCTGCCTGCCGCGTTCAGAGTGGGGCATCCCCGACCGCATTTTCCGGATGTTCCCGGTTCTGGCTGATTTCATGGGACGGCGGGGCGGGGACCTGTCCGGCGGCCAGCAGCAGCAGCTTGCGATCGCCCGAGCCCTTATCACCCGGCCCAAGGTGCTGATCCTCGATGAGCCCACCGAGGGGATTCAGCCCAATGTCATCCAGCTGATCGGCAACGTGATTCAGGAGCTCAAGGACGAGGGCGCCATGTCGATTATTCTGGTTGAGCAGTATTTCGACTGGGCCAGAGAGCTGGCCGACGCCTTTACCATCATGCGCAGGGGAGAGGTCATCTCCAACCTGCGAACCGACACGGCCAGCGCCGGGGATATTACCCAGCTGCGCGAGCTGATCTCGATCTGAGTGACGCACTGGTGCCGGCGGCGTGAACGAGGTGGCTCAGTCGGCCGTCGCCTTGCGGTCGGTTGAGGCAACAAAGTCAAAATCTGCCGCGATCATTTCAAGGAACCTTGAGGCCGCCACTGAGAGCGTCCGGCCCTTGAGCTGCAGCAGCTTGGCGCAAATGCTGGCTTTCCGATGCGCCAAGGGCCGCGCCACCAGTCCGTCCGGCAGGTTGCGGTCCTCGTTGTTCGGGGTGAGCATGAAGCTCAGCAGCTCAGAACCCTTGGTGCATTGCTGGATGAAGGCAGCGTGAGAGCACTGGATCTGCGGTTTCAGATGGATCTGGCTGGCCAGCATCAGCCGTTCGAGGTGCATGAACAGATTGCTGTTCTCGCTGGGCAGCGCGAGCGGATAGGCGGTCAGGTCAGAGATTTTCAGCTGCTCTCGCATGGCAAGCGGATGGCCGGCATCCATGATGACCTGAACGATCAGGTTCATCTCACCCACCATTGTCGTGTCGGGTGAAAACTGTGAGTCCATGACCAGAGCAAGGTCGACCTCGTAGTTCATGAGCAACGGTTCTGCCTCCCCGCTCAGAACTTCATGGACCTTGAAATCGACCTGAGGAAACTCGGACTGGTAACGCTGCACCTTGCCCGGGAGGTAGGCGGGCAGCAGCGCGGGCGAGACGGCAAGGTTCACCGAACCCATGCGCAGGCTGCTGAGGTCGGCGATCTGCGACTTGACCTTGCTCAGCTCGGCCAGTTGCTTGCGCACGAAGGTCAGCACCAGCTCCCCGGCCACGTTTGGACGCATGCCGGCGTTGGTGCGCTCGAACAACGGCGTGCCGTATTCTTCCTCGAGATTGAGGATCCGGCGGTTCAGGGCAGAGGGGGTAATGGCGGATTTCTCGGCCGCCCGGCGGATCGAACCGTAGCGTGCCACGGCGTCCAGCAGTCTGTAGGTCAGTAGGTCGGACATGAATGCTTTTAGTGTTTCGAAAGTGATCGCCACCACGTGTAAATACTATAAGCAAACAAATCGCACTGTGACTGCAATAGAAGCAAATTCGGCGACTTTCGGAAGAACTGCAAGTGATAGTTTCGCGGGTCGGAGATCACTAAACTGTAAGGTCGAAACCTCTCGCACCCCGACAAAACGGCCTTTTGATTAGAGGTTTGCTGCCCTTTCGGCGCCGCGGCGACCGTCATGGACATCGATCGGTGAGCCGTCTCTGAAGCGGGAAAACCGGAACGGCGTCGGATCGACGATCGGGGTGTTGCCGGTGACCAGATCGGCTGCCAGGCGACCTGCGCCCGGGCCCAGGCCGAAGCCGTGGCCAGAGAACCCCGACGCCAGAAACAGACCCGGCACCGCGTCGAGTGGCGAAATCACCGGTATCTCGTCCGGGGTCATGTCGATGAAGCCTGCCCACGCCTGCGCGATGGTGGCCTGCGCAAAGAATGGCCACTGCTCGCCCAGCTGGCGCAGGAGATCGACGGTAAAGCGCTTCGAGGGCCGGGGGTCGAGCACACGGGTGCGCTCGAAGGGGCCGGGGCGATCGAGGTCGGCGCGCCACATCATCGGAATCTCGGCCAGAAACTGGCGCCCCAACCGCAGCTTCATCGATGTCCGGTTCGCACGGATGAGGTCGGTGAACTGCAGGCCGTAGCGCAGGCTGTCCGGCACCAGATCGACAATGTTCGCAGAACCGTTGGCGATGGTGTAGCCGCCGTCCTGCCGCTTGCGAAAGGCAAAGTCTTCAGACCAGAACGCGCCCTCCGGTCCGCCCGCCAGCGGCTCTGTGCGGAACACGGCGTTGAGGATGTTCAACTGCGGGAACCGCAGACCCTGCTGCCGGCACAGCAGCTTGCTCCACGCCCCGCCGGCAATGACAGCCGCCTCGCAGGCAATGGGGCCGCGTTCGGTAACGACGGCGCTGATGTGGCCAGCGGTCGTTTCAAACCCACGTGCAGCACAGGCTGTGAGGATATGGCCGCCCTTCGCACGCACGGCTTCAGCAATGGCGGGCGCCGCCTTCTGCGGCTCGGCGCGGCCATCAAGCGGCGTGACCATGGCGCCAAAGCCGGTTTTGGGCGCGTTCGGGAACGCGTGGGCGAGGGCGGCTTCTGCCAGCATCTCCGCGACAACGCCGTGTTCCGATGCAGCCTTGCGCCAGCGTTCGAGGTGGGCGGCTTCCTGCGCGGAGTGGATGGCAAAGGTGATGCCGGAGCGGACGAAGCCGACGTCGCGACCGGTGCGCTGGTGCATGCTGTCCCACAGATCCAGCGCGTGCATCATCAGCGGCAGCTCGCGTTCGTCGCGATCACCGGCCCGGACCCAGCCCCAGTTCCGGCTCGACTGCTCGTGCCCGATACCACCCTTCTCACAGAGCGCGACGCTCAGGCCCTGATCGACCAGTTCGAGCGCCGTCGAGGTGCCCACGATCCCGCCGCCGACAACGACAACTTCGACCTGTGCCGGTAGGGCAGGATCTCCTAGGACCTCAACAACGGGTGGACCGGGCATCCTGTCTTTCTACCGGCGCTGCGGCAGGCAGTCACCAATCAATGAAGGTGACAAACTTTTCCAGCACGATGCGCCAGGTGTCGAAGCTGTCCCGGAAATTATCTTCGGTGACGCCGTAGATCAGGTTGATGTCCATCCTCAGAAAGGGATCGTTTTGCTCATCCAGCTCTACGCTCGCCCAGCGCCACTCGAAGTTAAATGCGTTGGCGTTTTCCACCGACAGACCGTCGGCAAGATCAAAGCCGGAGCTCAGGCTGACCGAGTTGCAGTCTCGGTTATTCTCGCAGCCGTAGAAATACATGTTCCAGTTCGCAGAGCCCAGCCGGCCGGTAATCATCGGATCCCCGGTGCTGTCGGTTTCAAGTCTCGCCTGATAGCCGTCCTTCTGGATCAGTTTCATGATTGAGAACGGGTCGGTGGCGTCAACCAACTGCCCCGAAGCAGCGTGGCTGAAGCCGAGAGCAACCATGCTCATGAGCCCCGTGGCAAGAATGGATGGTTTCATGTTGTTTCTCCCGTGAAAAAATCTGCCTCCACACCAGTCTGCTCATACGTTCGTCTGATGTTCAAGCATAGGCTTACGAAACGCTAAAAGACGTTTTCAGCACGCCGCAGAATTATTTCTTATCAAGCTACCAAGCGCGATAATTCTGCTATGTCGTTCGTTAAAGCATTAAGTATTTGTATTTATCATTATATACAGAAAGAGAATTCTTCTTTTGTATCAATAAGAAAATATCAAATTTGCCTTTATAAAATAAAATTACAAAAAAATGTGTCATGTAAGCTGTTGCAAGGCGTTATAAACCAATTAATAGTCATGATCTCGATTTAAGAATGAAAGAAAAAGACATGATAGTAGTCGCGCATTGCAAATTTACAAATGGTTCAATGGATGAATGGGTTTCATTCTATAACAGCCAAGCGGAAAAGCGTTCGAAATTCACCTCTAATGAAACGCTCGGTATTGTTAGCGACTCAGAGACGATTTTCACTTGGACAGTTGGCAGCCAAGATCAACTGGCTGAGCATGCGGAAGACCCGGAAGTTGCTGCCAACATTGCCCGCATGAATGAGCAGGCCGATGTCTACGAGGCGCGGGAGATTCAGGACTCTGACGGCCCGGGCCAGTACTTCGGGGTCTGGACCTTCGAAAATGAGACGCCGCAGCAATGGATCGATGTCTGGCGCTCCGACGAAAAGCGGCTGTCGCGCAATGAAGTGTTCGCCATCGTGAACGACAACTCGGTTGCTGTTCTGATGGAGGCCTTCGGTACGCCGGCGGACCATGCCCAGCACCTCGAGCGCCCCGAGGTGAAAGAACACATTGAGCGCATCAACGAAAAGGCTCAGGTCTGGAAAGTCGATCCTCTCAGCTTTGACTGACGACCCGGCCGGCGGTTGACCCCACAGAGGGCGCCGCCGGCGATTTCGGGGACTAGGCTGCTCGGGCGCCGGGTAAGTCGCCCGCAGCCAGCCCCTCGAGGATCAGATCCTGCACCACGCTGATCACGGTCTTCTGTGCGGTGGTCTTCGATCTCTCGGCGCTCGATGCCACGAACAGCTGACGCGACACGACAGGGTCATTGATCGGCCGGCACACAACATCGCCGCTCCGGGAGAGCGGGAGGGCAGAGAACTGCGATATCAGGGTCGCACCCAGTCCCAGCCGCAGCCCCGCGAACAGCGCGTGCAGGGAGAGACACTCGTGACGGACCTCGATCGGATGATTTCGGAACAGGGCGACACGATCGATCATACCCCGCAAAATGTGGTCACGGCCCGGCAGCAGCATCGGAAACGTAAGCGCTTCTTCGAGGCTGACCGAGGCCTCGGTGTCGCCCACGAGCTCCGGTACCCCGACCAGGCAGATATCTTCCTCGAACACGGGTGCGGCGTCGATCCGGCGATCCTCGCCGGCGTTGAAACACACGGCGACGTCGAGCTCTCCGCTGGCAACCGCCTGCACCAGCTGCGGGCTCAGCCGTTCCTCAATGCGCAAGGATACGCGCGGCGCGGTTTCAGACAGTCTTGCCATCAGCGGTTCGATCAGCATCGGCGCAACGGTGAGCGTTGCGCCCAACCGAACCAGTCCACCGGGCTCCTTGGCGTCGTCGCGAACATCGTTGGTTGCGGCGTCCACGGCGGCGAGAATGGCATGGGCGTGGTTCAGAAACCGCGCGCCACTCTCGGTTTGCTCCACGCCCTTCGAGTGGCGCGAGAGCAGCGTAACGCCCAGACGGGCCTCCATCTGACCCACGTGATGGCTGAGCGCAGACTGGGCGACGCCAAGCTGCAAAGACGCTTTGGAGAAGCTGCCTTCCTCCGCGATCGTTACGAAGTAGCGCAACTGGCGCAGATCATAATCCATGTGACATATCTAAAATACAGATGACATCAATCCATACAATATATTTTTCAGATGGATTTTCAAGTGCCAATCTTGCCCGCGTTACTGACAGTCTCCGGCTCAATCAGGGAAGCGCCCTGTGAGCTGGGTTAATGGGAGGAAGACTGATGAAACTTAAGGCTAAGATCGCGGGCGTAATGCTTGCAGCTGCAACGGCATTCGCGGGGGTGACGAACGCAGAAGACTGGGCCCCCAAAGGTCCGCTGATGTTCCAAATCGGCTTCGGGGCTGGTGGCTCGACTGATGCGATGGGTCGGGTAATCGCCAAGGTGATGGAAGAACAGACCGGCTGGAATATCGTCGTAGAGAACAAGGCCGGCGCCGGTGGTGTGGCGATGTTTACCGGCATCTCCAAGTCCAAACCCAATGGACAGATCATCGGCATGGGCGTGAGCACGCCGATCCTGATGCAACTGGTCATGCGTCCTGAACAGCTGCCTTTCGATGCGGACAGCTTTGACTACCTCAGCAGTGTCACGAAAGGCCAGCTTGCCTTGGTCGCAAACGCCAACGCACCATTCGATGATCTGGAAAGCATGGTTGACTATGCCAAGGCCAATGGCCCGATGACCGTCGCAATCAACGCCTCGCCGCACAAACTGGTACTGGCTGCGGTTGGCAGAGAGACGGGTGCGGAGTTCGAATTCGTCCCGACTGATGGCGGCGCGGAGAGCATGAAGCTTCTTCTGGGCGGACAGGTCATGGCCTCGTTTGCCGGGGGTTCGCACGGTCCTTACCTTGACTCTGGTGACATGAAAATGATCGCTGTCGCCAATGCCGAGCGCCACGACTATGCGCCAGACGTTAAGACCGTGGCCGAGCAGGGTTATGGAGTTTACCTCGATCCCTACTTCTATATCGCGACCACCAAGGGCACGGATCAAGCCATTCTGGATGCACTGAGCAACGCAATCAGCAGCGCTCTTGCCACCGATGAAGTGGATGAAATCGTCCGCAATGCGGCAAAGGCCTCGGTCCTTGATCTCAGTCCGGAAGAGACCCGTTCCATGATGGTGGACGGAATGCCGATTATGGAAAAACTACTCGGTAAATAACTGAACTGCGCTCTGCTCGCCCAAGCGGGCAGAGCGCCCCTTTTGTGTGAGCCTGCATGAGCCCCCAGACCGACAGAATTGTTGGGTTGACCCTTGCGATCCTTGGACTGCTGCTGCTGTTCGTCGTCTTTCCGATTGCGATTGAAGACATCGAAGGCGGATCCATTCAGCCGAACACCCTGCCGAACGCGCTTGCCGGGTTTTTGGCAGTCTGCGGGTTGATACTGGCACTAAGGCCCGGCCAGCCGTCGAAACGAGAGCCTCAGGAATTGGTGATGGTGTTGCTCTACCTCGCCGTCATCGCAGCCGGGCTCTTTGTCATGTCCCTTTTTGGGTTTGTCATCGTTGCCCCCTTACTGGCTCTGGCCATCATGCTGCTCTTTGGTGAGCGGCGTCCGCTCTGGCTGGCGCTTGGCAGCTTGGCCATGCCCGCGGTCATTTGGTTCCTGGTGGTGCAGGTTCTCGGGCGCGCCCTGCTCTGAGGTTAGGTTATGGTCGATCTTGAAACAATTCTTGCCGGGTTAGGCGATGCCTTCACGCTATGGAACCTGGCCTTTGTGATCTTTGGCGTTGCCTTGGGGCAGGTCGTGGCGGCGATCCCGGGCATCGGCCCTGCGATGGCAATCGCGATCGCCATTCCGTTCACCTTTGGCCTCGATCCGCTGCCGGCGATAGCCTTTCTGGTCGGCGTCTGTAAGGGCGGCACGGTCGGCGGCGCCATACCGGCCATTTTGATCAATACGCCCGGCACACCGGATTCCGCCGCAACAGCGCTCGACGGACACCCGCTGGCGCGTCAGGGCAAGCCGCTCAAGGCCACGAAACTCGCACTTTTCTCCTCTGTCACCGGGGATACTTTCAGCGACATCGTGCTGATCACCGTCTCGGCCCCCTTGGCCATTCTCGCCTTGAAGATGGGACCGGTTGAGGTGTTTGCCCTGATGATCTTTGCCTTTGCCGTCATTTCAGGTCTTGTTGGCAAATCTCTGATCAAAGGGGCCATTGCTGCGGTGCTTGGGCTGCTGGTTTCCACCATTGGCGCTGATCCAGAACACTTCTCTCCGCGTCTCATTTTCGGGAATTTCGCGCTTTACGACGGTTTACCGCTGGCCTCCGTCGCACTCGGTATGCTGGCCATCTCTGAAATTCTGGTTCGCCTTGCCCGTCAGAAGGGCAACACAGAAGCAGCCATCAAACTCTCGAACGCCGGAGACCCCGCAGACCGACGCGTCAGTTGGGCCGAATACTGGTCGTGCCGCTTCACCATGCTGCGCGGGGCCGTCATCGGCACGCTACTGGGGGCTACGCCCGGCATTGGCAGCACCGCTGCCGCCTTCATGTCCTATTCCGCCGCCAAGTCTGCCTCGAAGAACCCTGAAAGCTTCGGCAAGGGCAATATCCACGGCATTGCGGCGACGGAGTCCGCCAATTCAGCGGTAGTGGGAGCCAACCTGATCCCGCTGCTGACGCTTGGCATTCCTGGCAGCCTGAGCGCAGCGCTGATCATCAGTGCGTTCATGATCCATGGAATACAGCCCGGACCGCTGCTGTTCGAGAATCAAGGCCGGCTGATCTATGGGCTTTTCGGGGCCATGATCATGGCGAATTTCCTGAACTTGTGGATCGGGCAACTCGGGCTGAGGCTCTGGGTCAGGGTCATCTCTGCCCCGCAATCCTTCATTTATGTTTCGGCCATCCTGCTTTGCATCGTTGGTGTCGCCATGTCCGAAGGCGGGATGTTTGGCGTGGTGGTCATGCTGATCTTTGCGGCCTTTGGCTACGTGATGAAACGCTTCGGCTTTTCCATCGTCATCTTCATCATCGCCTTCTTTCTCGGCCCGCGGCTGGAAATGTCGATCGCCCAGAGCACCGCGCTGATGAGTGGCGACTGGACGCGGATCATCGAATACCCCATCGCCGTCATCCTGCTGGTCCTCTCGGTCGTGGTCCTGATCTGGTTCCTTCGTCGCTCGCTGAAGGCGGCATCGGCGGAGGGGGACTGACATGGCACTGCTTCACCGTCCGTGCAGAACCACCATTCTCCACCCCTTGCTCCATGACGCCTCGAAAGCTGGCGGTCCTGACTGCATCGGGCTCGGCCAGACCCCAACCAAGCGCAAGGCGCTAACAGACTTTCATAGGGAGTCCCTGAAATGACAACTATGGCAGCGCAACTGCGCTCGCTCATTGAAGCGCCTGAAATCGTGGTCCTGCCCGGTGTTCACGATACGCTGAGTGCGCTGATTGCCGAGCGCTGTGGTGCTAAGGCTATCGCCGCTGGTGGTTACGCAGCGACCGCGTCGCTGCTCGGGAGGCCGGACAGCTCGCAGCTATCGCTGACGGAGCTGGGTGACTACTACGCCCGCATCACGGACCGGATCGAGGTCCCGGTCCTCGCCGATGCGGACACTGGCTTTGGTAATGTCACCAACGTCGCGCGGACCGTGAAGGTCATGGAGCGCGCCGGCGTCGGCGGTTTCTTCATTGAAGATCAGGTCTTTCCCAAGCGCTGCGGCCATATGGCAGGCAAGGCGATCATCGGCGTTGAAGAGATGGCGGGGAAGTTAATGGCAGCGCTGGACGCCCGCGAGGGTGACACCATGATTATGGCGCGGACCGATGCCATCGCCACCGATGGTTTCGAGGCAGCACTGGAGCGCATGGCGCTCTACCACGAGATTGGTGCCGATATCTTGTTCATCGAGGCGCCGACCGATCTCGAACAGCTCCGCCGGATCCCCAAGGAGCTTTCCGGTTCCTGCATGGTCAATCTGATCGAGGGCGGACTGACCCCGCTGCTGTCAGCAGCCGAGTGCCAGGAACTAGGGTACGCCGCCTGCGCGATGCCTGTCACAGCCACCCACGCCATTGTCAAAGCGCAGGAAGCCTTTTTCGGTGATCTGCTGAAGAACGGCGACCTGCGAGAAGCCATGCACCACGGCGTCGGCTTTCAGGCCTACACCGACCTCGTTGGACTGCCCGAACAGCGGTCGGCAGAGCAGGCTTATCTGGATCAAGCGCGCGCGCAGACAGAGTGATGGGGAAAGTGACGGAACCAACACCCTGCGGCAACGCTGCCGGCCCGCCCCTTTCCGGAATTCGGGTTCTCGATCTGACGCGGCTGGCTGCCGGAAACATGCTGACCCACATGTTTGCTGATTTTGGCGCAGACGTGATCAAGGTCGAGCGCCCGGGTGTAGGTGATGACTTGAGGCGGTTCGGCAAGCACGAAGGCTGGTGGAAGGAATACAGCCGCTCGAAGCGATCACTGTCGCTCAACCCCCGCTCAGGGGAGGGGCAGGAGATCCTGCTGAAACTCACCGAGACGGCGGATGTCTTCGTTGAGAACTTCGTCCCCGGCACACTGGAAAAGTGGGGCATCGGGCCTGAGACACTCAAGGCGAGGAACCCGGATCTGGTGATTGTCCGGATCTCGGGTTGGGGGCAGACGGGCCCCTATGCCCAGAAGCCCGGCTTCGGCAGCCTGATCGAAGGCATGTCAGGCTTTGCGGCCATGACCGGCTTTGCTGACCGTGAACCGCTGCTGCCGCCGCTGGCGCTGGCAGATATGGTTGCAGGACTCGCAGGCTTTGGCGGGGTGCTTGCGGCATTGCGCGCCAGGGACCAGGGAATTGCTCGGGGCCAGATTGTTGATCTGTCGCTGTTCGAACCGCTGTTCAGCATCCTCGGCCCTATGGCGACCGCCTATGCCATCGATGGGTCCGTTGCGAAGCGCAGCGGAAATTGGGGTGATGTCGCCGCACCGCGCAACGTCTATCGCTGTGCAGACGGTGGCTACGTCGCTATGTCCGCCACGATGCAATCGATGTGGGAGAAGCTTGCAGAGGCAATGGGCCAGCCCGAACTGGTGGAGGATCCGCGATTCCTCACCAATCCCGATCGGGTGCTCCACCGCGCTGAGCTCGAGGCCATTGTTGGCGCCTTTTTCAGTCAGCGTACAGCAGCCGAGAACCTTGCCTATTTCGAAGAGCGTGGGATCACTGTCGGTCCGATCTGCGATATTTCTGATCTGATGGCCCATCCCTACATTCAGGGCCGGGGGGTGGTGAAAGACTACGCCGACCCCGAACACGGCACCCTGCCAATGCATGCACCTTTCCCTCGCCTGTCAGAGACGCCGGCGACCGTCCGCGCCCCTGCGCCCACGCGTGGGCAGAACAGTGACGAGGTGCTTGCCGAGATTGGTCTGACCCAAGACCAGATCGCGGCGCTGCGGGCAAAGGGGATCGTGTGATGTGGCGCTCTTTGCTGTTCGTGCCAATTCTCAACGAACGTTTGCTGGGGGGTGCAGCGGCCCGCGGCGCCGATGCCCTTGTCCTCGATCTGGAAGCCGGTGTGCAGCCGGATCGAAAGCAGGAAGCGCGGGCGGCCTTGACCGGCGCCGTTTCGGGTCTCCGAACAGCCAGTGCCGACATTGCCGTTCGGGTAAACCCGCTGCAGTCGGGTGGCACAGATGACCTCGCGGCCGCCATCGAGGCCGGTGCCGACCTGATCGTGGTCCCGCAAGCGACCGTGGCTTCGACGCGGCAGGCGGCTGACCTGGCCGGTGCCAGACCGATCATTCCCCTGATTGAAACGCCACGCGGCGTGATCGATGCGCTGGCCATCGCAGAGGCCGCGCCGACCGTTGCCGGTCTGGGCTTGGGCGTGGAAGACTACGCGACTGAAATGCGGGCGCCGCCGACGCCGGACCTGCTGCTTCCAGCAGCATTTCAGGTCGCTCAGGCTGCAAGGGCTGCAGGCTGTGAGCCGCTGTTGATCCCGGACACGATTGCAGATGTCCGCGATCTGTCACGGTTCGAGGCCGCCGCCCTCAAGTCGCGAGCACTTGGGGCCGGGGGCTGCTTCGCCATCCATCCCGGCCAAGTTGAGGTCTTGAACCGGGTTTTCATGCCGAGCGATCAGGAGCTGCTGGAGGCGCGGGAGATCATCGCGCTGGCGGAGAAAATCAGCCGAAGCGGCGGGGCGATCGCCCTGCACGACCAAAAGATGATCGACGCCCCCATCGTCGCCCGAGCGCGCATGGTTCTTGCGGTTGGGCGGCGTTTCAAGGGCGCGTCCTTGTCCCCGCCTGAGGCCGAGAACAAGACCTGAGCAGGCTCAACCGGTCGCCGGGATCGGCAGGCCGCGGTCAGCCTTGATCTGTTCCATAACGATCTTGCTCTCGACTTTGGAAACGGCGCTGTGGCTCAAGAGCACTTCGTGCACCAGGTGATTGAGCTGCTTCAGATTAGTGCAGAAAACGTGGACGAGGTAGTCGGCCTGACCGGTCAGGGACCACACGCCAATCACCTCGTCCTGCTCCTGAAGCAGCTGGTGAAACGTGTGGCTTGTGTCCGTGTTGTGCCAGGACAGGGCGACTTCGATGAAGGCTTCGATACCCAGGCCGAGGTGTTCGGGGCTGAGCTGAGCCCGGTGGGCGACAATGTAGCCCTCGTTCTCCAGTCGGTGCTTTCGGCGCCCGGCCTGCGAAACCGAGGTGTTGATCCGCTCCGCCAGTTCGGCGTTGGTCAGGGTGGCATTGGCCTGCAGCAGTCGCAGGATTTTTTGATCAATCTGGTCAATCATCAGCATCTTATCGATTATTTTACGCGTCTATAAGCCTAATTATCTCACATTTCGGTCAGAAAAATCAAAAAAAGCGCACTAAAATCGCCTTGCTCACAAAAATCAGACGAGGCCCGGATGACTGCATTGAGAATTCCCGTTTACGAAGCGCTGTCGCGTGGTGTGTCAGGTCAGGGGGTCGATGTCATGTTTGGCCTGATGGGTGATGCCAATCTGCTGTTCGCCGATCACTTTGCCCGGCAGCCCGGTCAGACCTTCGTGCCGACGGCTATCGAGGGCAGTGGCGTGCTGGCGGCGCTGGCTTTCGGGCAGGGCAGCGAGAAAACCGGCGTTGCCACCGTGACCCAGGGTCCGGGCCTGTCAAACTGCTTTTCCGCGCTGATCGAGGGCGTGAAGCGGCGCGCACCCATGGTGCTCATCGCCGGCGACACGCCACCCAATTCACAGCTCGCGATTCAGGATCTGGACCAGAGTCAGGTGGTCGAGGCGACGGGGGCCGGCTTCCAGCTGCTCACAGCGCCCGACACCGCGCTGGATGATCTCTCTCTGGCGTTCAGGCGCGCTCAGCATGAAAAGCGGCCTATCGTCCTCAACGTCGCGTCCCACTTCATGGATGTCGATATCGAC